>OGCN01000394.1_pt1 | contig 74520 bp, 68 predicted proteins | sample 1570181 | NCBI WGS metagenome assembly OGCN01 (sample SAMEA4370584, study PRJEB24528) | human gut metagenome | reverse complement strand
TAGATTTTTGGATATTTGATTATCAATATCTTTATATTATATGCTTTCTGTTTGTATTATTTATATATATTATTTTAAGAATAATATATATAAACTTCTATTCCCGATAAAGAAAAATGGTATAGTAGGTATCGTAGTAGATGTAAATCTTTCAGATACTTCATGGTATATTGTCGAAGATGATGAAAAAAAGGATGGAAAATATGAATTGTATGATTGTCTTGAGGAAGAGTTAGAGACAATAGTATAAATAATTGTTAAAGATAGAAGAAGTGATATATTAGAAAATGTGAACAATAAAGATGAGTGTTGAAAAGAGAGAGGAAACCATTGTGGAATTAAAAAAAATAGGGATTGCCCGCACCCCTGGTGGAGTACGTTCAATCTCTATTCAATTTGTTGGATATAATATAGTATTCCAAAAATCAGGTGTCAAATTTTTCCCGTTTACAAGACGATTTTTTGCCACTCACAAGACAGCCGCTTCCGATTAAAAAGCCAAAATATCCGATTCCAAGAAGAAGCAGCTTGAAAAAGAGCATAGCAATCCGGTGAAGCCGTGACACCTTTATCGGTAAAAAGGAAGAGATAAACGGAAAGACAAGCAGGCTTAAAATCAAAAAAAGAAGTGGCAAAAGAAAAGTTTTACAAAAATCGATCCGGATATATGAATGCAAATAGATATATTCGAATAACACCATGATATAATCACTTAATATCGATCCTGCAAGGTAGGCTTTCATGCCATAGACCGGTACGAAAAAGACAAGACTTGCAATATTGATTCCCAGGCTGATGATTGTAATAAAAAAGGTGATCTGTGTAGAGCCAAGTCCATTGATAATGCTTGTAAAAGTAGTTGACAGATATAGGGCAGGACAGATAAAAGAAAGCCATCTGATATACAGCCCGGCTTCTTTGCTTTGAAACAGTAAAGTTCCAAAATCCTGTCCAAAGAGCAGAAAAATACAAGTAAAAAAATAGCCAAGATATAGGCTGTATTTTCCGGAGAGAGAAACGTATTTTTGAATCGTTTCTCTTTTCTTTTGCGCTGCTGCCTGTGCAATGGATGGAAGCAGCATAACGGCAAAAGAGTTTGTGATCGCAGAGGGAAAGAGGATAAATGGCAAAGCGACACCGGATAAAATACCATAGGTACTTAATGCATTGGCAGCAGAATAACCGTATTTCCGTAAGGCGGCGGGAATGAATACCGATTCTGCACTATGTAAGATAGATAGGATTAATTTTGTTCCGGTCAAAGTAATAGCTAAAAAAAGCAAAGAGTTTTTGATAGTATGTTTTTGTTTTAACATTGCTTTGGCAGGAAAAGAAAGGGAGCGTGAAAGTTTTTGTTTTGTTTTTGGTTCAGTTTCCAAAGGAGTAGTGTCCGGAAAAGAGGATTTTGAAAAAACGGTAGTATGAAATGGTGTATTTTTGTCTGAATGGCACTTTATAAACTCTTTTTGCGCAAGTCCAAAACGGATCATGTTGTAGACAGAAGCCATGATCTCGCCAAATACCAGCCCGCATACAGCAAAATAGGAATTGATCAAAGCAGAGTATGGCAAAAAAGTACAAAGTAATATCACAATAAAAACGCGGGAAAGCTGTTCAACGATCTGTGAGACAGCTGGGTATTTTGCTTCTTTTTTTCCATAAAAATATCCGTTGATACAAGCTGAAATTCCACAAAAAGGAAAAAGAGTGCAAAGAATCTTTAAATAGACCGTACAGCTTTTTTCGAGTAACAGATGGCTTGCAATCTGATCGGCAAAGCCAAAGACGAAAAAAGACAGAACAAATGCGAGAAAAAGCGAGGCAAAAAGACCTGTTTTAAAATAAGATAATTCTTTCTTATGACGTTTTATCACAGATGCATCAGAATCTTCTGTGATCGAAGCAATTTTTTGCGAAATAGCTGTCTGGATGCCGGAAGCATAAATAGTAAAGCAAATGCCATAAACCGGGAAGATCAGCTGGTACACACCAAGCAGGCGGGAACCGATCGTATCAGAAAGATAGACACGATAGACAAATCCGATCAGTCGCGTGATAAACCCGGCAATCGTTAAGATCAAAGTTCCCTGTATGACTTGATTTTTCAGATAACGCATAAAAAGCTCCATTTCCGGAACAGCAGATTGCGTCCTAAACATTCTATAAAAAACATTTTATGCAATTGGGACATAAAAAATCCCTGCTTTTACATACACAAAAATTCCTTGCATTCATAGAATATGATATAGGCATAAAATAATGGTACAAAAAACCAGAAAGAGAGGGATTGTGATGGTATATCTGGACCATGCCGCTACAACAGCGACGCATCCTGAAGTGATAAAAGAAATGTTGCCTTTTTTTCAGGATGTCTATTCCAATCCTTCCGGAAGTTATGAATTTGCAGCTGATTCCCGTCTGATGTTAGAACGTGCAAGGAAAGTGATCGCAGACAGTATTCATGCGAAGCCGGAAGAAATTTTCTTTACAGGTTCCGGAACGGAAGCCGATAACTGGGCATTAGTTGGAATGGCAAGATTAAAAAAAGAACAGGGAAAGCATATCATTACAAGTACGATCGAACATCATGCAATCCTTCGAACCTGCCAATATCTTGAGAAAAAGGGATATGAGATCACATATCTTCCGGTTGATCATGATGGCTGCGTATCGGTAGAAGACGTGGAAAGAAATATCCGGCCGGATACGATATTGATCAGTATCATGTATGCAAATAACGAAATTGGAACACTGCAGCCGGTTGAACGTATCGGAGAACTTGCAAGGAAAAAACATATTGTGTTTCATACAGATGCAGTGCAAGCGTATCTTCATGAACCGATCGATGTCGTAAAACAGTCGATCGATCTTTTAAGTGTAAGTGCACATAAGTTTCAAGGACCAAAAGGAACCGGTTTTTTATATGTAAAAGAAAACATCGCATTGCCTTCGCTTTTACATGGAGGAAATCAGGAAAGAAAGAGAAGAGCCGGTACGGAAAATGTAGCAGGGATCGTTGGAATGGCGAAAGCAGTTTCGATCGGAATGCACAATCTGTCAGAAAATCATGAAAAGTTACTTTCGTTAAGAAATTACCTGATCGATCGGATTTTAAAAGAGATACCGGATGTTGTCTTAAATGGTTCATTAGAGAACCGTTTGGATGCAAATGTTTCGTTTGGTTTTCGTGGGATTGAAAGCCAGTCGCTGATTCTTTTTCTTGATATGGAAGGCATCTGTGTGTCAGGCGGATCAGCATGTACTTCTTCTGAAAAAAGCATTTCCCATGTATTACAGGCGATCAGACTCCCTGAAGAGTATGCAAGAGGAACGATCCGTATTTCACTGGGGGTAGAAAATACATTAGAAGAGATGACTTATTTTGTAGAAACTTTAAAAGAGCTTGTTGCACAATTAAGAGAGTTTTCATAATTGCGTAACAAGCAGAGTGTAGAATCTTTTGCATTGTGAATGCAGGTAAGTAATGATAACTCAAAGATCCAGGTATTGCTTACTTGTCATACGTTGTTCTTAAAAATTGCGTTACTCATGTATTCTGCAAAGGAAAACAAGTGAATGTATCATGAGAGTGGCAGGAAGACAGGAGAACGGTCTTTAAAGATCGTATAGTGTGAAAAGCCACATTGCTGTAATAATGCCGGAAGCTTATCAAAAGCATTTCCTAAGTTGATGGCATCGTGGGCATCCGAACCGATCGTTAGAATCTCACCGCCTAAGTCATGATACAAAGCAAGAATCTTTTCATGAGGATTGGGATGAGAAAGACCGGCAAGATAGCCGCCTGAATTGGCTTCAATACCATGACCGCATTTGATCAGTTCTTTTAAAATCTGTTCGATACATTCCATATTATCAGTCATAAACTGCTCGATCAGGGGCTCGAGATCTTTCCCTTCTTTTTTCGCTTTTTTTAATGTAGGGGCATAGCGGATCACATAGTCGATATGACCATATACATCAAAATCATAACCACGTAAAACATTTTCGCAAGTAGTTTCGTAATAATGACGTATTCCTTCTTTTTCTCCAAAGTTTTCCCAATAGTCCATATAATAAGGATCGTAATCGTCAATCACATGCGTTGATCCGATCACAAAATCAAAAGGATATTCTTTGGTAAGCGAAAGAGCTTTCGAAAAAATCGAATCTTTTAAGCCAAGTTCGACACCAATCCGGATTTCAAGGTCATTATATTGCTTTTGCAAATTTCTTAATGTTGCAAAATAATCATCCGGCAAAAAAGTAAATTCAATGTTATTTTCCGGCAAAAAAACCTCATAATCCATATGGTCTGTAAAACAGATGGATGTAAAATGTTTTTCTTTTGCCTTTAGCAAGTGGGATTCGATCGATGCTTCGCTGTCAGCAGAAAAAAATGTGTGTACGTGATTGTCTGATAAGATCATATGCATCCTCTTTTCTATTGGTGTTATCGTGTTATTGTTGCAGTCGAAATTCTTTCGATGTATAGACGATTACTCATGGAGAGTGGAACTTCAATAAAAATGCTTTTTTTGCATTTTTATTCGGCTTCTTCAATTCCGGTAATATCGGTAGAAATCGTCATTGAATAGTTTGTATAATATACAACAAAGCCCGGTTTTGCACCATTTGGCTTCTTAATATGTTTTTTTTGCACGTAATCGATTTCGGCTTTTTCCTGTTCTCTGGCTTTGGAATAATGTGCTGCAAGGCGTGCGGCTTCTTCAAAGGTGCGGTCAGGAAGTTCATTGCCTTCTGTTTTTACAATGACATGAGAGCCGGCAGCCGCTTTCGCGTGAAACCACCAGTCATTACCGGTTGCAAACTTAAAAGTCAACTCGTCATTTTGATAATTATTTTTGCCCACATACATATGAAAACCATCAGAAGAGATATAATGGAGCGGTTTGCTCTTTGGTGCTTTTCTTGCATTTTGTTTTCCTTTTTGGAAATGATGACGGACATATCCGGTATCGCTTAACTCTTTTCGTATCGCTGCAAGATCTTCTTCCTCTCGTGCAATATCCAATGCATTGCTGATCGAGTTTAAGTGGTCAATCTCTTCTTTTGTTTCTTTAGTCTGTTCGGTTAAAGCTTCAAATGTTCTTTTTAATTTGGCGTATTTTTCGAAATAGCGTTTCGCATTTTCAACAGCACTTTTATTTTCGTCCAAAGGAATCGTAATCGGTTCGTTGGTATAATAATTATCACAGGTCAGGCTTTTTTCTCCACCTTTTAATTCATAGCCATAGGTTGTTAAAAGCTCTCCATAAACTTTATATTTGTCCCGCTTTTTCGTATCGTTAAGCTGTTTTAGCTGCAAATCATATTTCTTCTGGCTGCGCTCTAGGGCAGTATGTGTGATACGACGCAGATCGGCTGACTTTTGGTGGATACGTCCTAAAGCTTCTTTTGTATGATAATAATCAAAAAGCATCCGGCTGGCTTCTTGATAAGGATGAATCGTATATTCCCCGGAAGAGGCATATTCTGTCAGGGACAGACTCGCAAACTCAACCGGTGTTTCTTCTTTATAAATGATATTGGGCGAAAAATCACCCGTCTTGATCTGATCGATCATTTCTAAAAAGTTTCGATATAGATGCTTTTTCGCATCGTTAGAAAGCTCAGAAGCATTGGAACAGTCGGATAAAGAAGCACGATATAAAAGTTCATTTGCCATAACAGAACTAAATCCGGTCAATGTCCGATAGATTGCTTTGTCAAGCGGCATAGGACGGGAGAGAACCTTTGCGTAAAAGTCGTCTTCGGAAATCGTCAAAGGATCATATTTATCTAATGTATTTGGAATGAAATACTGTCGTCCCGGAAGTACTTCACGAACTGAGCTGACTAATGCAGAGATATGTTTGATGCTGTCGATGATCTGGTCATTTTCATCGCAAAAAATAATATTGCTGTGTTTGCCCATTAATTCGATATAAAGTTTTTTGCGGCAATAATCCCCCATTTCATTCAGATGCTCTAAATGCATACAAAGGACACGCTCTAAACCGATCTGTTCGATCAGGTTGATCTTGCAATTATTCAAATGTTTGCGAAGTACCATACAAAAAGTCGGTGCCTGTAAAGGAGCATTTTGATTTTCCTGTGTCAGATACAAAAGCGGGAGGCTTGGATTGACAGAGATAACTAAACGGTTCTGTGTACGGATCGTCTTTTGTTCAGGAGAGGAAATACTCTTTTTGATCGTTAAAAGCAGCTTGTCAGATTCTGTTTGTGCGATTTTTGTGATTCGTCCGTCTGCTAATTTATGATTTAACTCTTTTGCGAGATTTGCAATTACAATTCCATCAAATGCCATAAGATTTCATTCAGACATTCCATGTCTGTCCTTTCTGTTACAATATAATTCTTTGCTCATATTATAGCTTTTTTTGAAAGGGAAGTAAAGGAAACGCTGGATATAACAAGGCAGGGTGGTTAGGCAATCCGGTTGACGATTGATACACACGAAAGAATGGCCTGGTAAAAGAGAAAAGAAAATGGCAGATGGTTTTGCGTGTGCTGTATGGAGCGGAATGTAAAAAAAGCGTAAAGAATATGTGATTTGGTTGTAAAAAGGAATGTTGTATGATAGAGTATTCTTTGAGTTTTTCGGCTTTGAATATTTATTGGCGTTTCTTAAACGACATGATAGGATAAGTACGATTCAAAAAGAGAGCGACAGAAGAAAAGAATGCAATATACGTTCAATTAAAAAATGCAAAGAGCAATATATAGAAAGAAAAGGTGAAGAAATTGTTACGTTTTGGTTATGTGATCTTAGGAAATTTATATCGTGCATGGATGATCCCGGTTATGGACTATTATGCAAGACATCCTGAAAAATATTCTGAAAAATTTCGATATGAATATGATCAACACGTAATCCGTCTGATGAACCATACAGGCAGAATTCATACAACAGCATATGGCAAAGAGAATATTCCTGATTCTGAGAACGGATATATTATGTTTGCTAATCATCAGGGGAAATATGATGCATTAGGCATTATGCTTTCTCATGAAAAACCATGTTCTGTGGTTATGGATGATGCAAGGTCGCATGGACCGCTTGTTCGTCAATTTATTGATCTTGTACAGGGAAAACGTTTGAAGTTAGATGATCTTCGGCAGGCTGCAGGGATTATTAATGAGATTACCAAAGAAGTAAAACAGGGAAGAAAATTTATTATTTTTCCATCCGGTGGATATGAGCATCGTAACCGAAACCGGGTGGATGCATTCAACCCCGGCTGCTTTAAAAGCGCAATGAAAGCAAAAGCACCGATCGTACCGGTAGCACTAGTTGATTCATGGAAGGTATTTGATCTTTGGTCTCTCAGAAAGATTGAAACAAAAGTTGTCTATTTAAAACCGATGTATTATGAAGAATATAAGGAATTGAATTCGAAGACAATATGTCAGATTGTATATGACAGAATATGTAAAGCGGTACAGTATATGGAAAATGGAAACGAAAAAGAGGCATTATTGCAATAAGCAGTAATACCTCTTTTTTGAGCTGGCCATCTATGAATTATAATTCCCTATAGGAAAGCCGATTTTATGTTTGCAATATTTGTGACAGAGAAAAATTTTATTTCGCATAATGTAACATCTGCTCTAAAGGACGTTTTGCAAGATCGGCGATATCCTGATCAAGACAGACTTCCGGTGAAAGATTCCGAAGTGCTAAAAGCACTTTATCTAAGCTGATACGCTTCATATTAGGACAGAACTGTCTGTGACCGACACTGTAAAACTTCTTGTCAGGGTTCTTTTGACCGAGTTCGTAAAAAATACCCATTTCAGTACAGATGATGTAGGTATCATGAGAATCTTTTGTCGCAAAATCAATGATCTCAGAAGTGCTTCCGATAAAATCAGAATGTTCTAACACATCCTGTGTACATTCCGGATGTGTTAATATAAGTGCTTCCGGATGTGCTTCTTTAGCGGCAAGCACATTTTCTAAATGAATGCTTTTATGTACATGACAGAAACCATCATGGAAAATAAATGTTTTTTCAGGAAGCTGTGAGGCAACATAATGACCAAGGTTATTGTCCGGAATAAAAAAGATCTTAGATTGTGGAAGAGCTTTCACAATACGGACAGCATTCGAGGAAGTTACACAAACGTCACTATGTGCTTTGATCTGTGCTGTAGAGTTGACATAACAGACGACACACACATCGGGATTTTCCTGCCGAACCTGTTCAATGGTATCAATATCAACCATATGTGCCATCGGACAGTCAGCATATTCATCTGCCATGATCACTTTTTTCTTTGGATTAAGGAGTTTTGCACTTTCTCCCATGAAATTAACACCGCAAAAGATAATTGTATCCTCAGAAAGCGTTGTAGCAAGTTTGCTTAAATAATAAGAATCGCCAACATAGTCAGCAATTGCCTGTACTTCACCGTCTACATAATAATGCGCTAAAATAACAGCATTTTTTTCCTTTTTTAACTTTTGGATCTCTTCAATAGTATTCATTATTTTTTCCTGTTTCTTTCCTACATATATATTAATGCAGGTTGTTCCTTTCTGATTCGTTTTTGTATCTTATCATACTTCCATTACACGATAGAGATTATAAAAATTATACATGATTTACAGCGAAAAGCAAGTAAGAGATTGTTGTTAGGGATAAAATTTGATATAATGGAACAATCTTGAGAAAAATTAAGAAGTGAGGATTTGTATGATCAAAATAGAAACAATAGCAGCAACAAAAGAAATCAATAACATGACAGCACAGCAGCTGAATGATGAACAGACTTTGATGAGTGGCAAGTTTGCAGGAACCTGTTATGCAAAAGAAGGATATGCAACGATACGTACCCAGCCGGAAGAAAAAGCCATGAAAAGAGCTTTAGGAACTGCAAAGAACGGACATCATTCCGTTTTTCAGCATGGCATGATCAATATGGAGATCACCTGCCCGAAGATGATTGCGATGCTTTTGAATTCAATTGGTATTTCCAATACATCCGAAAAGAGTGCCCGTTATACAACGATGCATCCTGAGACAAAAGAAGAGAGACGCCTGTATCAGAAGTGGCATGATATTTTTGTAACCGAGATTACAAATAAATATGGAGAACGCCTAAAAGAAAAAGAAATTGATAAACTGGCATATGAAAATGCACGTTATATGATATCTGTTTTTTGTGAGACAACGATGGTATATTCTTTGCCATTTCGTAATATTTTCTATGTAATGGACTTTGCAAAGAAGATGGAAGCAAAGTTAGAACATATGGAAGGCGGTTTTAACCGGCGTTTGTGTAAAGAAGTGGGTGCTTTATATGAAGCCATGCTTGGTGTTGTAGGAAAAGCGAATTTTCACGATATCAAAAATGATTATTTTCGTTTCCTTCCGGTACAGGCAACCGGAGAATACGATGAGAATGCAGAATATTACGGAGATGTCTATACATCTGTCTTTTATGCAAGTTTTGCACAGGTTGCACAGGAGCAGCGTCATAGGACGACCAGAGTAAAGATCAACTTTGGCGGAAAAGATGCATCCGAATATGGCTTTTTTGTACCACCGATCCTAAAAGGAACCGGCCTTGAGAAAGAATGGCTTGCCGATATGGAACTGATAAAAGAAGTCTATCCGCAGGGAACATTGGTTGAAGTTACCGAGCAGGGACTTTTTGAAGATTTTGTTGTCAAATGCAAAGAAAGAATGTGTGGCAGAGCGCAGCTTGAAATTATGTTAGATACGATGCATATGATCGAGAAGTTTGAAAAAAACCGGCAAAACCTTTCAAAAGCCAATCAGAAGCGATTGGAAAGTATATTAGAGCAGGATCGTCCCTGTGCAAGATGCGGTTTTGATGATTTTCAATGTGTAGAGGGCTGTATCTGGGGAAAGAAAGAGGCATTGACACGCCTGATCTGATTTCAAAAATAAAAGTATAGACATCAAAAAAGAAATATTGTAAAATGATATAATGTGGCATTGAATGATATAATGCCTTATCAAGTTGCGAAATAATGAGGTGAAATTGGATGCAGAATATAAAATTTACAGTGGAGCAGGTTGAATTTGAGGGCTGGACTTTATGGATATCTGCCGTTGTAAAAGGAAAATATGACAGCAGGGTACATAATCCAAAAGTGACTGTGATCTTTGACAGCGGAACACAGACACGTCGTGTACCATTGGCTGTGCAGTCGTATACGGAACGAAATGGTGACTTCATGATCTATGCACAGTATCATTATGAAGTACATGATATTTTTTTTAACGAGCCTTTAGGTCAAAAGATTTCTGTTACATTTGAAGTGATGTATGGAGATGATACCTATCAAAATGTACCGTTTGTACTCGGTGATGTTGCAAAAAATCAATATGGAGAATTGACCGGTAAGGGGTTTGAAGGAATGGAGGGAATCTCCAGCCGTCATTATAATATTCTGTTTGAAAGTGAGAATGGAAAGATTGATCTTTGTGCTCGCTTTAGTGCAAAGAAGCCATCGATTGCAAAGAAGGTGATCAAAAAGATCAAAGGTGTTGTTGCCGTAATCTGGCGTCTGATCTTATTATTGATTTCTATCTGTCTGCTTCCTGTCTTTATAATAGATGGACTGTTGACGGTGATTGGTATTCTGCCAAGAGAAGAAAAGATCAACACAAGAAAAAAAATAAAATATTTTATTAAGCATCTTCGTTTCAGAATGGTGCGTTTTTGTAAGATACGTCTTGGTATCCTTCCGGCAAAGTTAGCAATCATGCATGTCGTAAACCGCTTTGCGGCAAGATGTAAGATCAAAGATAACCGTATTGTCTTTTTATCAAACAGACGAACAGATTTAAGCGGTAATTTTGAATTTGTTTATAGGCTGTTAAAGAATGACAAAAATCTGGATATCCGTTTTGTATTGGATGATCGTGATGTGCGTCATATGAGCTTTAAAAATATGCTTGCGATCGGCTATTATCTTGCCAATGCAAAAGTAATTTTAGTCGATGATTATATGGAGCTTTTATTTAAATTGCCACGAAGAAAAGGCAATACTCTGATCCAGTTGTGGCATGCATGTGGTGCATTTAAAACGTTTGGATGCAGCCGTATGGGTAAAAAAGGAGGACAGAACTTAAAGAGTCCGAATCATAGAAATTATGATTATGCGACAGTAAGTTCTGACGAGATCCGAAAGTTTTATGCAGAAGGTTTCGGTCTTCCAATCGAAAAGGTTGTTGCAACCGGTGTGCCACGTACGGACATTTTCTTTGATAAAGCGTATAAAGAAAAAGTTACAAAAGAGTTTTATGAGAAATATCCAAAACTTAAAGACAAAAAGATATTGTTATTTGCGCCGACATTTCGTGGTAATGGAAAGAACAGCGGTTATTATCCGACAGAACTTTTTGATGTCAATGCGTTGTATGAGGCATTAGGAGAAGAGTATGCGATCATCGTGAAGCATCATCCTTTTGTGCACAATCGTAATACGATCGATCCGAAATATCAGGATTATATCATTGATCTGTCAACGAATTCAGAATTAAATGATCTTCTTTTTATAACAGATCTTTTAGTAACTGACTATTCATCGGTTGTATTTGAAGCTTCTCTGTTAGAAATCCCTATGCTGTTTTATGGTTTTGATCTTGAGCAGTATATTGCAACCAGAGGATTTTATTATGAGTTTGAGACATTTGTTCCGGGCAAGATCGTATATCATTTTGATGAATTGATCGAGGCTGTAAAGAAAGGTGATTTTGAATCGGAAAAGATCGCACCGTTTAGAGATCGTTTCTTTGATGGAAAAGATGGTAAGAGTAGTCAGAGAACAGTAGATCTTATTTATAAAAGCCTGAAAAAGCCGAATTAAGATAAGATTATTTATATAGGAAAGTGTTTTATACAGAATGGAGGATATATTATGGGAATGACAATGACGCAGAAAATTTTAGCTGCACATGCCGGATTAGATCATGTAGTGGCCGGCCAGTTGATCGAGGCCAATCTGGATCTGGTATTGGCAAATGATATTACAGGACCGGTAGCAATTCACGAAGTTGAGAAACTGAATAAAAAGACTGTTTTTGACAAAGATAAGATTGCACTGGTGCCGGATCATTTTGCACCGAATAAGGATATCAAATCTGCCGAGCATTGCAAATGTGTCAGAGAATATGCAAAAGAGCATGATATTACAAATTATTTTGAAGTAGGACAGATGGGTATCGAACATGCACTGTTACCGGAAAAAGGCTTGATCGTAGCCGGTGAGACCTGTATTGGTGCGGATTCTCATACTTGTACTTATGGGGCATTAGGAGCATTTTCTACAGGAGTAGGAAGTACAGACATGGGTTGTGGAATGATCACAGGACAGGCATGGTTTAAAGTGCCTTCTGCCATTAAGGTTGTTTTGACCGGTAAGCCTTCAAAGTGGGTAAGCGGTAAAGATGTGATCCTTCATCTGATCGGTACGATCGGTGTCGACGGTGCATTATACCGCTCACTTGAATTTACAGGAGATGGTGTTGCCAATCTTTCTATGGATGATCGTTTTGCAATTGCAAATATGGCGATCGAAGCAGGTGCTAAGAATGGTATCTTCCCGGTAGACGATAAGACGATCGCTTATATGGAAGAACATTCAAAGAAGCCATATACGGTTTATGAAGCAGATGAAGATGCGGTTTATGATGAAACGATCACGATCGATCTGTCAAAGCTTGAACCAACAGTCGCATTCCCACATCTGCCTGAGAATACAAAGACTGTAAGTGAAGCCGGAGAAGTAAAGATCGACCAGGTAGTGATCGGTTCTTGTACAAATGGACGTATCGAAGACCTCAGAGTGGCTGCTAAGATCTTAAAAGACCGTAAAGTAGCACCTGGTATCCGTGTTATCGTGATCCCTGCAACACAGGCAATTTATTTGCAGGCGATCGAAGAAGGTCTGGTACAGATATTTATCAATGCAGGAGCCATTGTAAGTACTCCAACCTGTGGTCCATGTCTGGGAGGACATATGGGTATCCTTGCAAAAGGAGAAAGAGCGGTTTCTACAACAAACCGTAATTTCGTTGGTCGTATGGGACATGTTGAGTCAGAAGTTTATTTGGCAAGCCCGGCTGTAGCGGCTGCAAGTGCTGTAACCGGAAAGATTACACAGCCATCAGAGCTTGGACTGTAATAGAAGAACATAGCGTGATCTGTAGGAGCAGTGTGGTGCAGATTGCAGAAGAAAAAGACACTGCGGAAAAGAGGTAAAATATGAAAGCATGTGGTACTGTACATAAATATGGTGATAATGTAGATACTGATGTCATTATTCCTGCAAGATATCTGAATTCATCAGATCCTGCAGAATTAGCAAAGAACTGTATGGAAGATATTGATCCTGATTTTGTCAAAAGAGTAAAAAAAGGTGATATCATGGTTGCAAACAAGAACTTTGGATGCGGTTCTTCAAGAGAGCATGCACCGATCGCGATTAAAGCATCCGGTATCAGCTGTGTGATCGCAGAAACATTTGCACGTATTTTTTATCGTAATGCCATTAACATTGGTTTACCGATCATTGAATGTCCTGAAGCTGCAAAAGCAATTGAAGCCGGTGATATCGTAGAGATTGATTTTGATAGCGGAATGATCTATGATAAGACAAAAGGAACGGAATATAAAGGTCAGGCATTCCCTCCTTTCATGCAAAAGATCATCAAAGCAGAGGGCTTGATCAATTATATTAATGAGAACAAATAGTCTTGTCAGCAGGCAGGATCAAAGGAGGAAAAAATGGTATTCGGAGTAATTTTAGCAGGTGGAATTGGAAGCCGTATGGGCAATGTAGAAAAACCAAAGCAGTATTTAAAAGTAGGAGATAAGCCGATCATCATTCATACGATTGAGAAATTTATCGTACATGATGCTTTTGCCAAGCTGATCGTGCTTTGTCCAAAGCCTTGGGTAGAGAATACGAAGAAGCTAGTAGATAAATACCTTGGAGAAATGGCATCGCAGGTTGTTGTATTAGAAGGTGGCAGTTCACGAAACGAAACGATCATGAATTCCATCCGCTATATTGAAAGTGAATATGGTCTGGATGATGATACTTTGATCGTAACACATGATTCCGTTCGTCCATTCTTAACCTATCGTATTATTGAAGAAAATATCAAATACGGTATTAAATATGGTGCGGTTGATACGGTTATTCCTGCAACAGATACGATCGTAGAGAGCAAGGGAGGAGATGTGATCTCTTCTGTACCGGATCGTTCTAAGATGTATCAGGGACAGACACCACAGACTTTCAAAGCGAAGAAGTTAAAAAATCTGTATGAGTCATTAACAGACGATGAGAAAGAAATCCTGACCGATGCATCCAAGATCTTTGTGATCAAAGGTGAAAAAGTTTATCTGGTACAGGGTGAAGTCTTTAATATTAAGATCACATATCCTTATGATCTGCGTGTGGCAGAATCTTTGATCCAGGATCAGAAAAAGAAATAAACGGAGGGGCAGGCTATGTTAAATACAGTATATCGTCTGGTTGCACCCAGACGTTTTGAAGTAGAATTTAATGATATTGACCTGCATGCAGGACAGATCGTTGTCAGACCAACCCATCTGTCGATCTGTCATGCCGACCAGCGTTATTATCAGGGTGTGCGTCCGGCAGAAGTATTAAAGGAAAAACTGCCAATGGCATTGATCCATGAAGGTCTCGGTGAAGTTTTATATGATCCGACAGGAACCTATCAATGTGGTGATACGGTGATCATGATTCCGAATATACCATGCGAAAAAGATGAAGTGATCGCAGAAAACTATCTGCGTTCCAGCAAATTCCGTGCCAGTGGATTTGATGGTTTTATGCAGGAGCATGTTGCATTGGATATTGACCGCGTTGTGCCGGTAGACGATTCCATCGATAAAGTGATCGCAGCATTTACAGAGTTAGTATCTGTCAGCGTTCATGCAATCCGTCGTTTTGATTCGATCGCCCATAAGAGAAGAAAAGCAGTAGGCATCTGGGGCGATGGTAACCTTGGTTATATTACGGCAATCTTCTTTAAAGCAATGTTTCCGAATACCAAATTATATATTCTTGGTGTGGATCAGGAGAAATTATCCGGTTTCTCTTTTGCGGATGATACTTTTTCCGTATCGGATATCCCGGATGATCTCTATATTGATCATGCATTTGAATGTGTCGGTGGGGCTGCATCACAGCAGGCGATCAACCAGATCATTGATCATATCCAGCCGGAAGGAACGATTTCTATTCTGGGGGTATCAGAATATCCGGTTCCGATCAATACACGTATGGTCTTAGAAAAGGGCCTGCGTATTTTTGGAAGCAGTCGAAGCGGCAGGGAAGATTTCTTAAAGACAGTAGAGCTATATAAGGAACATCCTGAAATTATCGGCTATTTAAGAAATATTGTCGGAGCACAGGTTGAAGTCAGATCCATTGAAGATATGAACAAAGCATTTGAGACAGATATTCATAAGAGCATGGGTAAGACGATCATGCTATGGAATAAATAATAGAAAAATTCTAAAAAGCTGTATACAGGTTCGCAAAATGTACTTGTATATAGCTTTTTTGAAAAATGGTTCAGAAATGAGGAAGAAAAAATTATGAAAACAGCAGATTTTTATTATGATCTACCGGAAGAATTGATCGCTCAGGATCCATTGACAGACAGAGCTTCATCTAAGTTAATGGTTTTAAATAAAGAAACCGGAGAAAAAACACATACCGATTTTCATCATATTATTGATTATCTTCATGAAGGAGACTGCTTAGTGATCAATGATACGAAAGTAATTCCGGCAAGACTGATCGGAGAAAGAGAAGAAACAGGTGGTAAAGTCGAAGTCCTTTTGTTAAAACGAAAAGAAAACAATATCTGGGAAACTTTAGTTAAACCGGGGAAGAAAGCAAGACCGGGAGTGCGATTAAGCTTTGGTAATGGTCTTTTAAAGGCACAGGTTTTAGAAGTTGTGGAAGAAGGCAATCGTCTGATCCAATTTGAATATGATGGAATTTTCGAAGAGATATTGGACCAGCTTGGTCAAATGCCACTTCCGCCATATATCACTCATGAATTAAAGGACAAGAACCGTTACCAGACGGTTTATGCCAAATACGAAGGTTCTGCTGCAGCACCGACAGCAGGACTTCATTTTACAAAAGAGCTGTTAGAAGATATTAAGAAAAAAGGAATTCGTATCGCTCATGTCACATTGCATGTCGGTCTTGGAACATTCCGTCCGGTAAAAGTCGATGATGTGGCAAATCATCATATGCATACGGAATATTATCGAGTGACAAAAGAAGCGGCAGATATCATTAATGATACAAAGAAAAAAGGAAACCGCGTGATCTGTGTCGGAACGACAAGCTGTCGTACGATCGAGTCTGCTGCAAATGAGCAGGGAATTGTGGAAGCAAAGGAAGGGGATACCAGTATCTTTATCTATCCGGGCTATCAGTTTAAGGTATTGGATTGTCTGATCACAAACTTTCATCTGCCGGAATCAACTTTGTTAATGCTTGTTTCGGCTCTTGCGGGCAAAGAGAATATTATGGCAGCCTATAAAGAAGCTGTTGAGATGAAATACCGTTTTTTCTCTTTCGGAGATGCTATGTTTATTCAAAGTGAGAAGTAAAAAAGGAGGATACCGGCTTGAAAAGAATGCTTTTTATTTATAATCCGATGGCAGGAAAAGAACAGATTAAGAATAAATTATCAGATATTGTTCAGATATTTTGCAAATCCGGATTCGAAATTACGATCTTTGCGACACAGGGACCGGAAGATGCGACAAATATTGTCCAAGAGCGCGGCGAGGAATATGATTATATTGTATGTTCCGGTGGAGATGGAACGATGAACGAAGTAGCAACAGGTTATATGAATATTATAAAAAAACCAATCTGTGGTTATATTCCTGCAGGGACGGTCAATGATTTCGCTTCAAGCTTGAAGATTCCAAAGATCATGAAAAAGGCAGCACAGCTGATTACACAGGGCAGTGTATTCCGCTGTGATCTTGGTCAGTTTAATGATCGTTATTTTACATATGTATGCGGTTTTGGTGCCTTTACGGAAGTATCGTACCAGACACCGCAGGAGTGGAAAAATGCTCTTGGAAAAGCTGCTTATTTTATAGAGGCATTAAAGCATATTGCAGAGATCAAAGCACATCATATGAAGATTATCTATGATGGCAATGAGATAGAGGATAATTTTATCTTAGGACTAGTCAGTAATTCAGTTTCTGTAGCCGGATACAAGGCATACAGCAAGATGAATATTATGATGGATGATGGTAAATTCGAAGCGTTATTTATCAAAGAAATCCATAATCCGCTGGAATTACAGGCAGCATTAAATGGTTTGATGTCAAAGAAATTTGATTCCGACAGAATGCTTCAGTTTAGCAGCAGTGAGATTAAGATCATCTGTGATGATGAAGTACAATGGACTTTGGACGGAGAAGATGGCGGACTTTGCAAAGAGGTAACAATGAAAAACCATCAATATGCGTTACCGATTCTTTGTGATAAATCGGTATCTGATCAGGTCTCGCACAGAGCAGCTAAAAAGGCAGAAGAAGTAGAGGAAAAATAATTTGCAGAATTTTTGTTTGATCGTTTTACTTTTTATATGACATGTGACAGGAAAGGAGGTATGACTGTGCGGATCACATTTGCTCCGTTAGAAGGGATTACAGGATATATTTACCGTAATACCTATCAGGAATATTATGGTGGGATCGACCGGTACTACAGTCCGTTTCTTGTAACGAGAGATCGGGGGATTATGAAGAAGAAAGAACTTCGTGATATTTTGCCGGAAAACAATCTGAATATCGATCTTGTACCACAATTATTGACCAATAAGACTGAAAACTTTTTACAGGCTGCTGCCCAGTTAAAAGAATTAGGTTATCGAGAGATCAATCTGAATTTAGGCTGTCCATCGGGAACCGTTGTTTCAAAAGGAAGAGGAGCAGGCTTTCTAGACCAGCCGGAAAAATTGCAATCGTTTTTAGAAGAGATTTTTCAAAAAGCGGATTATGCAATCTCGATCAAGACAAGGATCGGAATGTATGAACCCGAAGAATTCCATCGTCTGCTTGCGATATATAATGAATATCCGATCCGCGAACTGATCATACATCCGCGTACCAGACAGGAGTTTTACAAAGAAAAGATCCACCCGGAAATTTTTAAGTATGCCTATGAGCACAGCAAAAATCCGATTACATTTAATGGTGAGATTCGGTCACTTCAGGCAGTTACAGCATTAGAAAAAGAATATCCTGCAATGAAAAATATAATGATAGGAAGAGGCTTGATCGCAAAACCCGGCTTTATCATGCAAGCGGCAGATGGCAGTCTGACAGAGAACAGAACACGTTCGAAAAAGAGATTAAAAGAGTTTTTAGACTGTCTGTTAGAAGAATATCGGAAAGTGATGTCTGCGGATATTCATGCATTATTTAAAATGAAGGAAATATGGATCTATATGGCACCGTATTTTACCAATTATGAGAAATATTTAAAAAAGATTAAAAAGACCGATAAACTGATGGAATACCGGGCATCTGTTTCGAGTCTGATGACCAATGAAGATATTATAGAATAAATGGCTGCTATTCGTATGCAGAAAAGATAACAGGTCATAACCGATATGATCGGGAGTGGTATATGAAGATATGGTATATTTTATGAGAGGAGGTAGAGAGTAATGTATCAGAGAATTTTTGTGATCGTGCTGGATTCACTTGGGGTTGGTGCTATGCCGGATTCGAAAGAGTATGGGGATATTGGTGTTGATACCTTTGGACACATTGGGGAAAAGATGGGAACCATGCAAATTCCTAATTTGCAAAAACTTGGAATGGCAAATTTACATTCGATTCCGGGGGTTGAGCCGGTGAAACAGCCACTTGGTGTCTATACAAAGCTTCGCGAAAGAAGTCTTGGCAAAGATACGATGACAGGACATTGGGAGATGATGGGTCTATATATCACAAAGCCTTTTATTACTTTTACAGAGAATGGTTTCCCGGATGAACTGATCAAAGAATTAGAAAAAGAGACCGGAAGAAAAGTCATTGGCAACAAAAGTGCAAGTGGAACCGTGATCTTAGATGAACTTGGAGAAGAAGAAATTCAAAAAGGACATCTGATCGTATATACTTCAGCAGATTCCGTTATGCAGATCTGTGGCAATGAAGAAACAATGGGACTTGAAAATCTCTATCACTATTGTGAGATTGCAAGAAAGCTGACGATGAAAGATGAATGGAAAGTAGGACGTGTGATCGCCAGACCTTATGTGGGCAAGAAGAAAGGTGAGTTTGTACGGACTTCCAATCGTCATGATTATGCATTAAAGCCATTTTCAAAAACGGTGCTAAATGCATTAAAGGAAGAGAAATATGATGTGATCTCGGTAGGGAAGATCTATGATATTTTTGATGGTGAAGGTTTAACAGAATCAAATAAGTCAAAAAGCTCGGTGCATGGTATGGAACAAACGATCGAAAAAGCAAAATCGGACTTTAAAGGTCTTTGCTATACTAATTTAGTTGACTTTGATGCACTTTGGGGACATCGTCGCAATCCGATCGGCTATGGACAGGAGATTGAACGCTTTGATAAAAAGCTTGGCGAATTATTAGAAGTCATGAGAAACGATGATCTTTTGATCATTACTGCGGATCATGGGAATGATCCAACGTATACAGGTACGGATCATACGAGAGAAAAAGTACCTTTTCTTGCGTATTCTCCATCGATGAAGCAAGGAAAGCCAATTGAGGAACAGGACACCTTTGCCGTGATCGGAGCAACGATTGCAAAGAACTTTAACGTACCGATGCCGGAAGGCACGATCGGCCATTCGATATTAGAGGAACTTTCCTGATTTTCTTATCACGGATAAACAGGCACCTTCTGTTTGGATTCATCATACAATGAAAAAAAACAGGTGGTGCTTTTTATGTGTGGAATTGCGGGCTTTTTTTCAACACAGAAAGATTATTGTAAAGAGTTTCCCCGATATGATCATATACTAAATCAGATGAAAGTGCGACTATACAGCCGTGGACCGGATGAAAACGGAACTTTTTTAGCAAAAGAGTGTGGCCTGGCACATACTCGTCTGTCGATCAGGGATTTAAAAGCAGGTTCTCAGCCAATGATCCGCCAAAGGAATGGATATCGCTATGTGATTATATATAACGGAGAATTATATAATACAAAAGAGCTTCGTAATGAACTGATACAACGGGGAGAACAGTTTGAAACAACATCTGATACAGAGGTTGTCTTGCTTTCTTTTTTATATTATGGTACAGATTTTGTCAAAAAGCTGGATGGCATTTTTGCTTTTGCAATCTTTGATGAGTTTCATGAAAAACTGTTATTATATCGTGATCCATTTGGTGTTAAACCGCTTTTTTATACATTTGTAGAAGATACACTTGTTTTTGGATCGGAACCGAAAGCACTTTTTACGTATCCGGGCTGCCGGGCAAGAGTAGACAAAAAAAGCTTTCAGGAAGTTTTTGGGATCGGGCCGGCACGTATACCGGGAAGTGGCATCTTTCAAAATGTACAGGAAGTCAGACCGGGGTGTTATTTAAGTTTTAGTAAATATGGTCTGCATGAAGTTGTCTATTGGAGATTAGAAAGTCATCCGCATGAAGATTCTTATGAAGATACGATCAAAAAGACAAGTGCATTATTAGAAGATTCGATCGCCAGACAGATGGCATCAGATGTTCCGATCTGTACCTTTTTATCCGGGGGTGTCGATTCGAGTCTGGTTTCTTCTGTCTGTAGCAGGCATTTGCAGGAAAAAGGAGAGAGACTTACGACATTTTCTTTTGATTTTGATGGAAATGAGAAGTATTTTCAGGCAAATGAGTTTCAACCATCGCAGGATCATCCGTTTGTGGAAAAGATGGTATCGTATTTGCAATCCGATCATCATTATCTGTCCTGCGATTATGAGACACAGGCTGCATACCTGAAAGAATCCCTGATAGCACATGATCTGCCCTGTATGGCAGATATAGATTCTTCGTTGTCGTATTTTTGCCATCAGGTCAGTAAGACGCATAAAGTGGTATTGACCGGAGAATGTGCCGATGAAGTGTTTGGCGGCTATCCGTGGTTTCATAAGGAAAAGTTCTTTCAGGATGATATGTTTCCATGGACGCTTGATCTTATGCCAAGGATGGAATTATTAAAAGACGAGGTCAGAGAAGAACTGGATCTTACTGATTTTGTAAAAAATGCATATGAGCAGGCGGTCGGAGAGATTGAGGTGCTGCCGACAGAAAACGAAACCGAGACAAGGCGCAGACAGATTGGATATCTCAATATCCGATTTTTTATGCAAACATTATTAAACCGCATGGACCGGACCAGTATGCGTTGGGGATTAGAAGCAAGAGTTCCTTTTGCAGATCGCAAGCTGGTGGAATATGTGTTTAATATTCCATGGGAAATGAAAGCGAAGAATGGTGTTGTAAAGAATGTATTGCGAAGCAGCAGTATCGGTAAACTGCCCGATGAAATCCTGTTTCGAAAAAAAAGCCCTTATCCGAAAAGTTATCATCCGTTTTATGAAGAATTGCTTGGAAAGAAATTAAAAGAAGTGATACAGGAGGAACAGGCGCCGATTTTGCGTTTGATCGACAAAGAAAAGACACTGCGTTTTATTGCGAGTGTAAAAGATTATGGAAAGCCATGGTATGGGCAGTTAATGGCAGGACCGCAAATGCTTGCTTATCTGTGGCAGATCAATGAATGGATGAATATGTATCAACTGTAACAAGATGACTTTAACAGGATATTTATAGAAAATAATAGGCATAAAACATTTAGACACATAATGAGACCGAAAAAAGCAGGTGAAAGCTAAAAACTGCATTTGCTTTCGTAGATGGAGAAGATAAAAACGCAGAAATATCATTTTGGATATTTCTGCGTTTTTAGGTTTGCTATTTACAAATAGGTTTTTTGGATATTTGTTTTGATTCCGTATAGAAATACTTTGTATTTGGCATTCGAATTATTTCTTTTTAGAACGATATCTCTGCGTAGAATCAAGGATTTTCTTACGGATACGAAGATTTTTCGGCGTGATCTCTAAGAGTTCGTCTGTATCAATAAAGTCTAAGGCTTCCTCTAAGCTTAATACTTTAGGCGGAACAAGCTTTAATGCATCATCCGCACTCGAAGAACGTGTGTTTGTCAGATGCTTTGTCTTACATACGTTTAATTCAATATCTTCGGCTTTACCGTTCTGGCCAATTACCATGCCGGCATATACTTTTTCGCCCGGTCCGACAAAGAGTGTACCACGATCCTGTGCACTGAAAAGACCGTATGCAACCGTTTCGCCGGATTCAAATGCGATTAGGGATCCCTGCTTACGATATGAGATATCACCACGATATGGACCATATTCTTCAAAGACAGTATTGATAATACCATTTCCTTTGGTGTCGGTTAAGAATTCACCACGATAACCGATCAGGCCGCGGGAAGGAATTAAAAATTCCAAACGTGTAAATCCGCCACCGATCGGACTCATTCCCTGAAGTTCGCCCTTACGGTTGCTTAACTTCTCGATAACGCTTCCTGCAAATTCTTCCGGAACGTCAATATAAGCACGTTCTAATGGCTCTAATTTCTGGTTGCGTTCATCTGTACGGTATAAAACTTCGGCTTTACTGACAGCAAACTCATAACCTTCACGACGCATATTTTCAATCAGAACAGATAAATGCAATTCGCCACGGCCGGAAACTTTAAAGCTGTCCATATTGTCAGTTTCCTCCACACGAAGACTGACATCAGAATTTAATTCGCTGAAAAGACGGTCTCTTAAATGACGGGATGTAACAAACTTACCTTCCTGACCGGCTAACGGACTGTCATTTACAAGAAAATGCATAGCGATTGTTGGCTCTGAAATCTTCTGGAAAGGAATGGCAACCGGATTTTCGGGAGAACAGATTGTGTCTCCAATGTGGATATCCGTAATACCGGAGATTGCAACGATCGAACCGATGCTTGCTTCCTGTACTTCGACTTTCTTTAAGCCGTCAAATTCATATAATTTGTTGATACGGACACGGTTGTTCTTTTCTTTGTCATGGGCATTGACGATCACAACGTCCTGATTGACTTTGATCGTGCCGTTGTCTACTTTACCGACACCGATGCGGCCTACATATTCATTATAATCGATCGTACTGATCAAAACCTGTGTAGAGGCATCAGGATCCCCTTCGGGAGCCGGAATGTAATCTAAAATCGTATCAAACAATGGAACCATATCTGTTCCGGGTTCTGTCGAACTGTAAGAAGCAATACCATCTCTTGCGGAAGCAAAGATAAATGGACAGTCAAGTTGTTCTTCATTGGCATCCAGATCAATGAAAAGCTCTAAGACTTCATCAACAACTTCATCAGGACGTGCTTCGGGACGGTCGATCTTATTGATACATACGATAACCGGAAGTTCTAATTCCAAAGCTTTCTTTAATACAAACTTTGTCTGAGGCATAGCACCTTCAAACGCATCAACGACTAATACAACACCGTTTACCATTTTTAATACACGTTCTACTTCGCCGCCGAAGTCAGCATGTCCCGGTGTATCGATAATGTTGATCTTTGTATCTTTATATTTGATGGCAGTGTTTTTTGAAAGGATCGTGATACCACGCTCACGCTCAATATCACCGGAATCCATTACTCGTTCCGCAACTTCCTGATTGGAACGGAACGTACCGCTTTGTTTTAATAATTCATCGACTAATGTTGTTTTTCCGTGGTCTACATGGGCAATGATAGCTATGTTTCGCACATCTTCACGTTTCATTTTCATATTCTAACCTCTTTCTGTGCTGCTTTTCGATAATAGGATATTTTTCGGAAAGAAACTACAAAAATACCCACAATATATTAGTATACTATTTCTGAATGAATATACAAGAGAGCAAAATAGACAAAATTTTGTTGGAATTGAGCGAATTATTTCGTAATATGTATAATCCTTATTTTTTTGCGGATTCTAAGGTTAAGAACGTCGAAGTATGTCTGATTTCTTGGGTTTCAAAATGCAATTAACTGTTCTAAGATAGGAGTGTAGCTCGTATAGATATAAAAACAAAATACCCGAAAGAGCGAAAGCTCTTGTGAAAAAGGAAGGAGAAAATATGTTGGATAAGGTTTTTACAAACAACCAGGTTACAGTAGCAGGGGAGGTGGTAAGTACATTTACATTCAGTCATGAAGTATATGGAGAGCATTTCTTCATGGTAAATATTGCGGTATGTCGTTTAAGCAGCTCTTATGATATTATTCCGGTCATGGTATCGGAACGTTTAGTAGATGTAAAGAGTGATTATCGTGGATGCATTATGCAGGCATGTGGCCAGTTCCGCTCTTATAACCGTCATGATGAGGCGAAGAACCGACTGGTATTATCGGTTTTTGCCAGAGAGATCACATTTTTAGAAGAAAATGAAGAAGAGCAGAATCCGAATCATATTTTTTTGGATGGCTATGTATGTAAGAAGCCGGTCTACCGTAAAACACCGCTTGGCAGAGAGATTGCTGATGTGTTGCTTGCCGTCAACAGACCATATGGCAAATCAGATTATATTCCGTGTATCTGCTGGGGCAGAAATGCACGTTTTGTAGAGCAGTTTGAAGTGGGAACACATATTCAGCTCTGGGGAAGAATCCAAAGCAGAGAATATCAAAAGAAAATCGGAGAAGATGAATATGAAAAGAGAGTGGCATATGAAGTGTCAGTAAGCAAACTGGAATATCTTGAAGAAGAGGAAGAGTAAGTAGAAAAGAACGAAAAAATGATCAGAATCTGAAAAAATGATCAGAAAAATAAAAAAGAAAAACAAAAAGTGAAACTGATTAGGCAGATAAAAGAAAAAAGGATAGATTTTTCTTATAATATGTGATAGAATGGCTAGAGTTGACAATGAAGTAAGTTTGTTACCCTGGCCATTTTTACTGTATGGAAAAGGCTTTTAAATTCTAAAATATACAGTAAAAAATGTGAGATTAGGAGGTTATTTCGATGGATCGAAAAATAGTACAGGTCTTTTATGGAGCCGGAAAGGGAAAAACTTCTGCAGCTGTGGGGCAGTGCATTCGTGCAGCCAGTTTAGGACAATCTGTTATTATCATACAGTTTCTGAAAGGAAAAGATGCAGAAGAATTCAACTTCTTAGAGAGACTGGAACCTGATATTAAATTATTTCGTTTTGAAAAATCGAATGGTTCATACGATGAATTGCTGGATTCCCAGAAAAAGGAAGAAAAACAAAACATTTTAAATGGATTTAATTTTGCAAAAAAAGTGATCGATACCGGAGAATGTGATGTTTTAGTTCTGGATGAGGTATTAAATCTGTTGGATTGGAACATTGTATCAGCAGATGATATTATCCATCTGATCCGGTCAAAAGATGATTACTGTCGTTTGGTACTGACCGGAAGAAGTCTTCCGGCAGAAATTGCAGAATATGCAGATGTAATTTCCAAAATTGAGCTGGAAAAAGACTTACTTGATTCATAATATGGAATATACTAATTAATAATAAGATAAAAGATACAAGGAGGAGATAGGAATGTCTATTTTTACAGGTGCAGCCGTTGCATTGATCACACCAATGCATGAAGACGGTTCCATAAATTACGAGGAGATGGAGCGAATTGTAAATGACCAGATCAATCATGGTACGGATGCTATTGTTATCTGCGGTACAACAGGAGAAGCTTCTACAATGACGCATGAGGAGCATATAGAAACGATCAAAGCGTGTGTGGAAATGACAAAGAAACGTGTGCCGGTCATTGCCGGTTCAGGATCAAATTGTACAGATACGGCGATCTTTTTATCAAGAGAAGCACAGAAAGCAGGAGCAGACGGTCTTTTAGTTGTATCTCCGTATTATAATAAAGCAACACAGAAAGGCTTAAAACAGCATTTTACAGCTGTGGCAGGCAGTGTGGATATTCCGATCATTTTATATAATATTCAGGGACGTACCGGCGTTAATATCCAGCCAAAGACAATTGCAGAATTAGCAAAGGAAGTCGATAATATCGTAGCTGTCAAAGAAGCTTCGGGAGATCTTTCTCAGATCGCTACATTAATGGCAATGACACAGGGAGACCTTGATGTCTATTCAGGAAATGATGATCAGATCGTGCCGATCACTGCATTAGGCGGTAAGGGTGTTATTTCTGTATTATCTCATGTAGCACCACAGGATACACACGATATTGTGGCTAAGATGATGGCGGGCGATGTGAAAGGAAGCAGCGAGCTTCAGTTAAAATATATTCCGGTTATTCATGCTTTATTCAGTGAAGTGAATCCGATTCCTGTAAAAGCAGCAATGAATATGCTTGGCTATAATGTAGGTTCTCTTCGTATGCCGCTAACGGAGATGGAAGACGAAAACAAGGCAATTCTTCGTCAGGCAATGATCGATGCAGGAATCAAAGTTGTAAAATGATAAGGGTAACACCGGAATGGTGTCAGAAAAACCGGTGGAGTAATCTGCCGGTTTTTCCTTCATAAACGACAAAATCATTACGTGCAACGTGTGTTAAACTTAGCATGTAATGTCCGGATTTTGAAGTTATATCATAAGAAAAAGAAAGGTCAGGGACAAAAGAAAATGACAGATATTATTTTAATTGGCTGTAACGGTCGTATGGGACAGATGATCACAGATATTGTAGCAAAAGATGAAGAGGCAAGAATCGTCGCAGGCATAGATCCTTTTACCGGAAAAGAGCAGGAATATCCGGTGTTTGCTTCTTTAAAGGAATGTGATGTTAAGGCAGATGCCATGATTGACTTTTCTTCTGCTGTCGGTGTAGAAGAAAGAATTGATTATGCGATAAAAAAACAGATTCCTCTTGTAGAATGCTCAACCGGTCTTTCAAAAGAACAGACCGATTATCTGTTAGATGCAGGAAAGAAAGTGGCAATTCTTCGTTCTGCAAATATGTCTGTTGGTGTTAATCTGCTGATCAAGCTGTTAAAAGAAGCATCACAGAAGTTGGCAAGTGAAGGGTTTGATATCGAGATCGTTGAGAAACATCATAATCAAAAGTTAGATGCACCGTCTGGAACAGCACTTGCTTTAGCAGATGCGATCAATGAAGCAAACGACGAACAATATGAATATGTTTATGACCGTTCGCAGGTTCGTCAGAAGAGAGGAAATAAAGAACTTGGTATCTCAGCTGTCCGTGGCGGAACAATCGTTGGCGATCATGACGTGATCTTTGCCGGTGAAGATGAAGTTGTTACATTCTCGCATAGAGCATATTCAAGAGCTGTTTTTGCAAAAGGCTCTGTCGTTGCAGCAAAATATATGAAGGGAAAGGGTGCCGGTCTGTATGACATGGCAGATGTACTTTTATAATGCAAATTTCTATTGTTGCAATAGTAGATATTATTTTAATCGTATCTCTTTTATTTGCGCTTATTAAAGGATGGCATATCGGTCTGGCAATGCGTCTGGCACATTTGATCGCATTGGTTATTTCCTGTGTCGTCGCTAATCTATGTGCAGCGTCGCTAAAAGCGTATGTGAGCAATAGCTGGATCGTTCCTTTGATGCAGAAAAAGGCAGGAAACTCTGTCAGTTCGATTCCATATGCACAAAATGGTATGGAATTAGCAGCACAGGGAATCGCCTATTATCTTTTGTATGCGATTGTTTTTACGATTGCCATGGTGATATTAGGAAGATTGATCGGTCTGCTTCATATAGTGGATCATATCCCGGTGATTGGAAAGATCAATAAAGCAGGCGGTGCGATCGTTGGATTTTTGATCACTTTTATTATTCTATATGTGGTTGGAAATGCTTTGTTTACATTACTTCCACAGACCATGTTAGATGGATGGGGATTTACAAAGGAAGCAATAGCAAAGACCTATCTGCTTCAGATATTCGCAGATTTTTAAACCGGAAATGAGGATGAGAATGAATAAGATCAATTATCAACTGGCATTAGATAAGATCATTGAAGAAAATCAAAAGCAGCAAAAAGTGCCTTCTTTGTTAATGCATAGCTGCTGTGCTCCGTGCAGTAGTTATTGCCTGACTTATCTGGCACAATATTTTCGGATCACGATCTTTTATTACAACCCGAATATTTCACCGGAAACAGAATATAAAAAAAGAGTCAAAGAACAGATCCGTCTGATCCAATCATTAGATGTGAAATATCCCATCTCTTTTGTAGAAGGAACTTATGAACCGGAAAAGTTTTACGAAATGGCAAAAGGATTAGAAGAAGTTAAAGAAGGCGGTATCCGCTGTTTTGCCTGCTATGAGATGCGGCAAAGAGAAGCTGCGTATTACGCAAAAGAGCATGGGTTTGATTATTTTACAACGACGCTTTCGGTCAGTCCTCATAAAAATGCACAGAAATTAAATGAGATCGGACTTTGGTTACAGGAAGAGGTCGGAGTTGCGTATCTGGTTTCTGATTTTAAGAAGAAAGGCGGTTATTTACAATCAATCGAACTGTCTAAAAAGTACGATCTGTACCGTCAGGATTATTGCGGTTGCGAATTCAGTAAGAGACAACGAGAGCGGGAACGTATTGCAAAAGAAAAAGATAGTCAAAAAGAACAGAAATGTATTGCAAATATAAATGACTGTCCAAAAGAACAGGAATGTATTGCAATGGAAAAAAATAGTCAAAAAGGAGAAGGGATGACAACAGAAGTCTGGGACATCTATGACGAGGAAGGACAGCGTACCGGAGATACGATGGTAAGAGGCATTCCGGCAAAAGGACAATATATGCTGTGTGTGCATGTGTATCTGTATACACCGGACAAACTCTTTTTGTTACAAAAGCGTTCTAAGAATAAGATCTCACATCCCGGAGAATGGGATGTAACCTGTGGTGCAGTCCTTCACAATGAAGAAAGCATTGAGGCGGCAAAAAGAGAGACGCTCGAAGAAATTGGGATAGATCTGTCTGACAGTGTGTTACAATATGCAGGACGTATTAAGAAAGAAAAGCGTTTTATTGATATATATTTTGTGCAAAAAGACTTTTCTCTGGATGACTGTACATTACAAAAAGAAGAGGTAGAAGATGTCTGCCTGGTTTCAGCTGAGCAGTTATTAAATACGCAGGAAACGGATCGGTTACGTGAAGAACATTATATGCGATTATTAAAGAAAGCAATTCAGGATGTATTGGATTCATAAAAAACATAAAATAGCTCATTTCCTATAAAGCTGTTATTAAATGAAACTTGCATTTTCAAAAAAAATATGCTAATGTAAAAAAGTAAATAGAACAAAGATTCTTCGGGGCGGGGTGCGATTCCCCACCGGCGGTATTCCTGTAAAGGTAAGCCCGCGAGCCGAAAGGCATGATTTGGTGTGATTCCAAAGCCGACAGTACAGTCTGGATGAGAGAAGATTACATAATCGAAAACCGTTATTTTAATAGCGGTAAAATCCCCGGATATTTTTGAATATCCGTTTTTTATTTTAAGAGCCGTTATTCCGGGAAGACAGGTCATACGATCCGTTCACCGAAAGGATAGCCGCATCTTAATAAAATTCTCAGACATTCGTCAGAAAATCCCAAAGAAATCTCTGTTAAAAGAAATGGAGATGATTGATTGAACGAACAGTATATGAAACGAGCGATCGAGCTTGCCCAAAAAGGAACGGGAAAAGTAAATCCGAATCCATTAGTCGGAGCTGTGATCGTAAAAGGCGACCGGATCATTGCGGAAGGTTATCATGCCGCATATGGTGAGCTTCATGCAGAACGTCATGCTTTTTCTAACTTAACAGAGGATGCACATGGTGCAAGTATGTATGTGACTTTAGAGCCTTGCTGCCATCATGGCAAACAACCTCCTTGTACGGAAGCGATCATTGCACATGGTATCAAAAAAGTCTATGTCGGTTCCGATGATCCGAACGCATTAGTTGCTGGAAAAGGAATCAAACAGCTTCGGGATGCCGGTATCGAAGTTGTCACTCATGTAATGCAAAAAGAATGCGATGCACTCAATCCTGTTTTTTTTCATTATATTACAACAAAGACTCCTTACGTTGTAATGAAATATGCGATGACAGCTGATGGAAAAATAGCCTGTGATTCAGGAGCAAGTCAATGGGTGACCGGAAAAGAAGCAAGACAGCATGTACAGGAAAGCCGGAATGCTTTGACAGGAATCATGGTAGGGATCAATACGGTTCTTATGGACGATCCGCAACTTACCTGTCATTTAGAGCAGGGACGTGATCCGATACGGATCGTATGTGACAGTCATTTACAAATACCGTTAGAAAGTAACCTGATACGGACAGCAAAAGAAGTTCCGGTTATCGTTGCTACACTGTCGTCTGATGTGAAAAAAGCTGCTGCCTTACAGGAAAAAGGCGTACAGATTCTCGTAACAAAGGAAAAAGACGGTTGTATTGATCTGAAGGATCTGATGCAAAAGTTAGGAGAGCAAAAGATAGACAGCATTTTGTTAGAAGGCGGAGCTACATTAAATCAGAGTGCATTGCAAAGTCAGATTATACAACGCATACAAGTGTATATTGCACCAAAGATTTTTGGCGGCAGTGGCAGATATACACCGGTACGTGGCAACAGTGTGACAAACCCGGATCATGCCTATCAATTACAAAGCAAAGAGATAAAGCAGTTTGGAGAGGATCTGCTTATAGAATATGAAGTCTGCTATGGGAAGGAAAGAAGGTGAGAAGATGTTTACCGGAATTGTAGAAGAGAAGGGTACTATAAAAAGTATACAAAAACAGGATTGCTTTGCTGTGTTGACGATTCAGGCAAAAGAAGTTCTAACCGATGCCCGGATCGGAGACAGCATTGCCGTAAATGGGGTATGTCTTACCGTAACAGATAAAACGAATGACAGTTTTATGGCAGATGTGATGGCGGAGACACTTCGAAGAAGCAGCCTTGGCTTATTAAAAGCCGGCAGTAAAGTCAATCTGGAGCGTGCAATGGCTGCAAATGGAAGATTTGGCGGCCATATCGTATCCGGTCATATTGATGGAACCGGAACGATCGTACAGATGAAGCCGGAAGGAAATGCCACATGGGTACAGATCCGTACACCGGATTCAATCTTAAAATATATTGTGCAAAAAGGTTCTGTTGCGATTGACGGAATCAGTCTGACTGTTGCAAAAGTAACAAAAGACAGTTTTTTTGTCTCCCTGATCCCGCATACCGGTCAGGAGACGACATTGCTTACAAAAAAAGCAGGCGAGATCGTGAATCTCGAAAATGATATTGTCGGAAAATATGTCGACCGGTTGTTACACTTTGATACGGTACCTGCAGATCAGGGGACAACATCTTCGATTACACTGGATTTTCTGACGCAGCATGGCTTTTGAGGTACCACAGCACAATAGAGATGCTAAGCCACTAAAATGAAGGACATTACAAATTTATTTGGATACAGGAAAAGAGGAAAAATATGGACAATACATTTCAGACAATAGAAGAGATTTTACAGGATATTAAAAAAGGGAAGATTGTTGTGATGCTCGACGATCAGGATAGAGAGAACGAAGGAGATGTAATCTGTGCAGCCGAGTATGCAACCCCTGAAAATGTGAATTTTATGGCAGCCTATGCAAAAGGTCTGATCTGTATGCCAATGGCAGAGGAATACACAAAGAAACTAAATCTTCCACAGATGTGTGATGTCAATACAGATAACCATTGCACTGCATTTACGGTATCGATCGATCATGTGGAGACTACAACGGGTATTTCAGCATATGAGCGTTCCCTTACGGCACGAAAGGTTGTAGAAGACGGAATATCAGCAAGAGACTTTAGAACACCGGGGCATATGTTTCCGTTGCTTGCTAAAAAGAACGGTGTGTTAGAACGAAACGGTCATACCGAGGCAACTGTCGATCTGATGCGTCTGGCAGGCTTAAAGCCGGTTGGATTATGCTGTGAGATCATGAAAGAAGACGGTTCTATGGCAAGAAAAGAAGACCTGATCGCATTTGCTAAGAAACATGGCTTAAAGATCGGATGCATTGCCGACCTGATCGCATACCGGAAAGAACATGAAGTTTTCGTAGAATGTGTTGCAAAAGCGAAAATGCCAACCCGCTATGGAGAATTTACGATTTACGGATATGTCAATAAATTAAACGGAGAACATCATGTTGCATTAGTCAAAGGAGATATTACGGATGGAGAGCCGGTGTTATGTCGTGTGCATTCAGAATGCCTGACCGGAGATGCACTTGGTTCTGCAAGATGCGATTGTGGCCAGCAATATGATGCGGCAATGAAACGGATCGCAAAAGAAGGCAGAGGTGTTCTTTTATATATGAGACAGGAGGGGCGTGGGATCGGATTGATCAATAAGATCCGTGCTTATGAATTACAGGATCATGGACGGGATACCGTGGAAGCCAATCTGGAACTTGGTTTTCCGGAGGATGCCAGAGATTATACGATCGGCACACAGATCTTAGTTGATCTTGGAATTCATCAACTCCGCCTTTTGACCAACAATCCGGCAAAGGTATACGGACTGACCGGAAAAAAACTTGAGATCGTTGAGAGAGTACCGATTGAAATGGAACCCGGACAATATGATTTCTTTTATTTAAAAACCAAAAAAGACAAAATGGGACATTTGTTGAAATTATAAAATAAACATAACCTGCCCCATCAAGGTGTGATGTATTTCAATATTTTGTTGTAAGGAGCTTTGTTACAGCATAGGGGTTGGTTTTGTAGATGGCTGATAAATTATTTTAAAGAAGAAAGAGAGGATATTATTATGAAGACTTTAGAAGGAAATGTAGTAGCAAATGGAGCAAAGATCGCAATTGTCGGAGCACGTTTTAATGAGTTTATTGTTTCGAAGCTGATCAGTGGTGCAAAAGATGGTCTGGTGCGTCATGGAGTGCAAGAAGAGGATATTACACTTGCATGGGTTCCGGGTGCATTTGAGATTCCGCTTGTAGCTAAGAAACTTGCAATGTCTCAAAAATACGATGCCGTGATCTGCTTAGGAGCCGTGATTCGTGGAGCAACCAGTCATTATGATTATGTATGTGCAGAAGTTTCCAAAGGAATTGCCACTGTCAGTCTGGAATCCGGCATTCCTGTTATGTTTGGTGTAGTAACAACAGACAACATTGAACAGGCGATAGAAAGAGCCGGTACAAAGGCCGGAAATAAAGGGTATGACTGTGCTTTAGGTGCGATTGAAATGATAAACTTAACAAAACAGATATAATGTGTTATACTTGCTTTAACTGTTAGTCAAAGCAAGAAAGGATTAGATACTATATGTTTCAAAATTTATATCCGGATGAGGATGTGGACTCGGCGTATCAGATTGATTACCAGAAATATTATGATCAGGGATATCGTGGGATATTATTCGATGTAGACAATACATTAGTAGAACATAATCAGCCGGTTACATTAGTTGCGATTGAACTTTTTCAGACTTTAAATGAGATGGGATTTAAGACTTGTATTATTTCAAACAATCGGGATGAACGTGTAAAACCTTTGGCAGAAGCTTTGGAATCGGACTATGTCTACAAAGCAGGCAAGCCATCAGCAAGAGGATATGTACAGGGAATGGAACAGATGGGAACGACACCGGAAACGACGCTTTTTATCGGTGATCAGATCTTTACGGATATCTGGGGAGCAAATCGTGCCAATGTACATTCTATTTTAGTCAAGCAGATTGCACGTCATGAAGAGATTCAGATCATTTTAAAACGTTTATTAGAAAAGATTGTTTTAATCGGTTACCGCAAACAAAGAGCAAAGAAGAGACAGTGTGTATAAATTCTAACCAATAAAATGAAAAAGAAGGATATATTCCAAACGGATATATCCTTCTTTTTGTAGCATGCTTTTATCGTATGATAAAAAATATTCTGTATGATGGTAATATTTATAATTGTGTCGTTTATGATTTTATCATTTGTAATCGTAACATTTATGATTGCATTATTTATGATTGTATTGCATTCTACCGGAAAATTTTTATTCGTTTCTTATATCATAATCTACAATCTTTTTTGAAATAACGATCTGTCTGTAGATCGTTTTATATTCTTCTGTGGAAAGGCTTTCAAGATAGTTCTTTGTAAATGTTTTATAAAATCCCTTTTGCCGCATGCAGTCTGCTGCTTTGTTATATGCGATTGCGGCTTCCGATGAAGTGGCATATTTTCCGATCAGATAATCTCCGTTCAGATGGATCTTTGCCACGTATAAAGGTGGCGTTTTGCCGATCTGTGTTACACCATGATAAGTGTTGAAGATCTCTATATTGCTGTAACGGAAATCTTTCCGGTCACCATTGACAAATTGATAGTCAATGCCTTCTCTGGCAAAATTTTTGATCCCGTAACGGGAATGAATATTGGTTTGCATCCCATATTCTGCAACAAACAGATGATTGCCTCGACGCATGATCGAATGTTTTGAATAGTAAAAAAGATCATCAGCATCAAACAATAAAATATCCGAAGGACTCAGATGATAGGAAAAGAATTTCTGGTACAGATAGATCGGTGTCTTAATATAGAAACCGTTATTCTTAAAATTGATCAGACAGATCCATTTCTGATAAGAAAGATGCGGAAAATCGTCAGGATGGTAGTCATCAGGTGAATATAAAGTGTTAGCGTCAAGAAGTTTTCTGGCTTCCCGGTAAGCTGCATTCGCTGCTTCTTCCTTATTATAACTGCCAATACTGATATGTTTGGAATGGTAAGTAATGGAAGTTCTGTAATAGAGTGAACCATCTTTTTTTTTCGCTTCGTAAACACCCGGTAATGTTCCCATGCCTTGTTTCTCCTTTGTTTCATTCTTTTTAGTATCATATCGTAAATTTTTTAGAAATACAACTGATAGAACCGTTCTTTTTCAAGCCGATGACCAAGCAATCTCTTTTAGGGCATAGTTTCTACGAAAATTATCTTCTTATTCCAATAAAAATGTATAAATGTTACAAAAAAGTGAAAAATATGAATAAATACAAGCTATACACATATAATTTGTAATATGTTTGTAACATTTGGTTATGCTATCAGACAAATAATGGACTTTAAAATGTTATAAAAGCAGATAGCATAAACAGCAGGGAAAGAAAGGTATGATTGATCTATGAATAAAAATAAGAAACGTATAATTGCTTTGGCTGGTGTGACAGGTATGATTTTATCGTTATCGTGTCACCTATTGGATATGCCGATCCGGGCAAAAGAAGCCAGCATTACTTTGATCAAGGATCCTGTTTATACCGATCATGACAAAGTGGCTCTTTTTCCAAAGACGCAGGATACAAAAGAGGATGTATCGGTGCAGAACCATGATATTGCAACAGATCAAAATGCATCTGCAGAAGCTTTTTGCAGGCTGGATGCTTCAAAATTAAAACGTCATCACAACACAGAGAATACTACTGATCAGTCACAAAAGCAGCAAACCGTAATGGCCGGTAATGTAAACACGGATGCAGACAATACAAAAAATAATCCATCAACGGATCAAAACGCTGCAGGCAGTACAACAGATTCTTCAACGAAAGATTCCAAAAAGGATGATTCGGTCAGCACGCTTTTGATTCCGGAACAATGGAATATCGAAATTGCAAATTGTATTCCTACAGACAGTACATCATCTGTACAAGAAAAGCCGGAAACAGATGCATCCGATGAAAAGACAGAGCAGACAAACGGACAGACGAAAGAGCAATCCAATGATCAGACCAGTGACCAAACCAGTGACCAAACAGAGACATCCGCTGAGGAAACAACAGAAGCAAAAGAACAGGATGCAGCTAAAAAAGAACAGCAAAAGAAAAAGGCATTGCAAAAAAAGAAAAAGGCATTGCAGCAAAAGAAAAAAGCCGTGGCAAAGAAAAAGAAACAAAAAAGAGCAAAAGCATGTCAGGTTATGGCAGGCAGCACTACGGACAGACAGATCTTAGAGAGGATTGTAGAAGCAGAAGCCGGGGGAGAGAACCGAAAAGGGAAGATTTTAGTTGCCAATGTGATCTTAAACCGCGTTCGGCACAAAGAATTTCCTAATACGATAAAGGGGGTTGTCTTTGCTCACAAAGGAAGCCGTTATCAGTTTTCACCGATCGCAGATGGAAGATATTATAAAGTGCATGTGTCAGGTGATACGAAAAAAGCAGTCAGACAGGCATTACAGGGGGTGGACGGATCAAAAGGTGCATTATACTTTATGGAGCGAAGAGCAGCCGATTCTTCGAATGTCACATGGTTTGATACTGCATTGACTAAGTTGTTCCGCTATGGCTGTCATGAATTCTATAAGTAAACAGACGTGTTGGATTTTTCCGAATCATAGCATGATATTTCTTCATTGACCTTTACATTATACAAGGAATCATATATAATTAGTTGTGTTTTTGTTTGAAAATTCCTATCCTGATTTTGTACTATGCGTTTTTGCGTGGCAGTAAAAAAGGATAGAGTGTAATTATATTGATTGGTTGCATTGCAACGGAATGGAGGAAATCATGGAAGTAATGTATCAGAGTACACGCAGTACAGGAAAGAAAGTAACAGCTTCACAGGCAATCTTAAAAGGACTTGCTGATGATGGCGGACTTTTTGTGCCGGATGCAATTCCGCAGTTAGATGTCTCTTTGGATGAAATTGCAAAGATGAACTATCAGGAAACCGCATATCAGGTTATGAAGCAGTTTTTTACGGACTTTACACAAGAAGAATTAGAAAAATGTATCGAACGTGCTTATGATGCAAAATTTGATACAAAAGAGATCGCACCTTTGGTAGAAAAAGACGGAGTCTATTATCTGGAACTTTTCCATGGTGCAACGATCGCATTTAAAGATATGGCACTTTCCATTCTTCCACATCTTCTTACGACTTCTGCTAAGAAGAACCATATTACAAACCAGATCGTGATTCTGACAGCTACATCAGGAGATACCGGAAAAGCTGCTTTAGCCGGATTTGCCGATGTAGAAGGTACAAGCATTATCGTGTTCTATCCAAAGAATGGTGTTAGTGCGATCCAGGAAAGACAGATGGTAACACAGAAAGGCGCTAATACAAAAGTCGTTGGTATCACCGGAAACTTTGATGATGCACAAAGCGGTGTAAAAGCAATGTTTAATAATAAGGAACTGGCAAAAGCCATGAATGCAAAGGGATACCAGTTCTCATCTGCAAATTCGATCAACATCGGACGTCTGGTGCCACAGGTTGTTTACTATGTATATTCTTATACAAGACTTCTTGCACAGGGAGCGGTAAAAGAAGGTGAACAGGTTAATTTTGTAGTACCGACAGGAAACTTTGGTAATATTTTAGCGGCATTTTATGCAAAGAACATGGGTGTGCCGGTTGGCAAGCTGATCTGTGCGTCGAATGATAACAAGGTATTATATGATTTCTTTGAGACTGGAGTTTACGATAAAAACCGTGAGTTTATTTTAACAACATCACCATCTATGGATATTCTGATCTCAAGTAACTTAGAACGTCTGATCTATAAGATTGCCGGCGAAGATGCAAAAGCAACTGCTGATATGATGGCAGCACTTGCTAAAGATGGTAAATACAGTATCACAGACGCAATGAAAGAGCAGATGAAAGACTTTATCGGTGGATGGGCAAGTGAAGAAAAGACAGCTTCTGAGATCAAGAGAGTTTATGAAAAGACAGGCTATGTCATGGATACCCATACAGCAGTTGCATCGGCTGTATATCATGATTACAAAGAAAAGACAGGTGACCAGACAAAAACGGTGATTGCTTCTACAGCAAGCCCATACAAGTTTGCAACAAGTGTTATGACAGCGATTGACAATAAATATGAAGGAATGGATGATTTTGCGTTGATCGATGAGTTAAGCAAGACATCAGGCACAACAATTCCAAAAGCAGTAGAAGAGATCCGTACAGCACCTGTATTGCATGATACCGTATGTGAAACAGCGGATATGCAAAAGACAGTAGAGGAAATTCTCGGACTGTAACAGAGTACGAAATTTCAAACAAAAGACTACCGTTATATGTATGATTTTCTTTTAATAAAAAAGCAAATTGGTTTTTTTTAGGAAAAAACTTGCATTTCCTCTTGGAAAGTGGTATTCTTATATAGAAATAGTTAATTAGAGTAAGAGTGGACTGCGAAGTCCACTCTTTCATTTTGTGTTTTACAGGAAATGTTCAGACATGAAATGAGAAAAATATGCGAGAAAGAAAAGAGGTTATGCATTTGTCAAAACGAGAAGAATATGAAGCTCGTGCTGAAAAGCTGTTAGAGCCGATTATGGAAGAAAATCATTTTGAACTGGTTGATGTAGAGTACGTAAAAGAAGCCGGTAACTGGTATCTGCGTGCCTATGTAGACAAAGAAGGCGGTATTACTTTGGATGACTGTGAATTAGTCAACAGAGCCTGGAGTGATCTGATGGATGAGAATGATTTTATACCGGAAGCTTATATTTTAGAAGTAAGTTCACCGGGTCTTGGCAGACAGTTAAAGAAAGAAAAAGATTTCAAACGAAGCATTGGTCAGGACGTTGATGTGAAGTTTTACCAGTCACGAAAAATCCCTGCCGGCAGGAATGGCAAGGAAGTATCCGTAAAAGAGATCACCGGTACATTAAAGGCATACACAAAGGAAAAGATAACGTTAGAAACCGATTTTGCAAAAGAGTATGAGATCGCATGTTCTGACATTTCAACTGTAAAACTGACAATAGATTTTTAAGAAAAGGGAGGCAGATAATATGGCTGCAAGAAAAAAAGCAACAGTAAACGACCGTACAGAATTACTGGAAGCGTTGGATGAACTTGAAAAGGAAAAACAGATCAGCAAGGAGATCATCATTCAGGCAATTGAAAGTTCTCTTTTGGCTGCCTGTAAAGATGAATACGGAAAATCAGATAATATCAAAGTGATTTTTGACCGTGAGACAGGTGCGATCGGTGTTTATGCAGAAATGGAGATCGTGGAAGATGATCTTTTAGAAGATGAAACAACACAGATGGCATTTTCGGTAGCAGATGCAAAGTATAAGAATATCAAAGTCGGTGATGTGATTGATATTGAAGTAACACCAAAGAACTTTGGACGAATCGCTGCACAGAAAGCAAAACAGGTCGTTGTACAAAAGATCCGTGAAGAAGAAAGAAAGGTGCTGTATGTACAGTATTTAGAGAAAGAAAGAGAAGTGATCACAGGTATCGTACAGCGTTACAGTGGAAGAAACGTCTGTATTAACCTTGGAAAAGTCGATGCGATCCTGATGGAAAGCGAGCAGGTTCCGGGAGAACGTTTCCGTCCGACAGAACATATCAAGTTATATGTCGTAGAAGTTAAAGATACACCAAAGGGACCTCGTATTACCGTATCACGTACACATCCTGAATTTGTTAAGAGACTCTTTGAAGAAGAAGTAACAGAGATCCAGGATGGCACCGTAGAGATCAAGAGCATTGCAAGAGAAGCAGGATCACGTACCAAGATTGCCGTTACTACACAGATTCCTGATGTCGATGCGGTTGGTGCATGCGTTGGTATGAATGGTGCGCGTGTCAATGCGATCGTCGAAGAATTACGTGGTGAAAAGATCGATATCGTAAACTGGAGCGAGTCACCGGAAGTATTCATTGAAAATGCATTAAGTCCTTCGGAAGTAACATCTGTTACGGTAGATGAAGAAGAAAAGACAGCACGTGTTATCGTGCCGGAGAACCAGTTATCTCTTGCTATTGGTAAAGAAGGACAAAATGCCCGTCTTGCAGCAAAATTGACAGGTTACAAAGTAGATATCAAATGTGAAGAAACCCTGTAGGATTTAGCAAAATAAGTTCTGTTTGTTTTGGCAGATGACAATCTGGCAAGGTCGTACCGGAAAGTGGATAGGAGGTGTTTATAATGGGAAATAAAGGTAATGTGCATGTAAAAAAGATTCCGATGCGTCAATGCACAGGATGCAATGAACGCAAAGAAAAAAAGAGTCTGATCCGAATTATTCGTACACCGGAAGATGAGATCGCAGTTGATTTCACAGGAAAGAAAAACGGCAGAGGTGCATATATATGTAATTCGATAGACTGTTTGAAACTTGCACAGAAGAAAAAATCGTTAGAACGCTCGTTAAAGACCACGATTCCGGAAACGGTTTATCAGGAACTGGCAAAGGAGATGAGTGACAATGAAAACGGATAGTGTTCTTCGTATGATCGGTCTTGCGGCAAAAGCAGGAAAAGTAGTAAGCGGAGAATTTATGACAGAAAATGCGGTAAAGTCTAAGGAAGCGTACCTAGTCATTATTGCACAGGATGTCTCTAATAATACCAGAAAGAAGTTCGGAAATATGTGCAGCTATTATAAGGTGGAAATGCGTGAATATGCGGATAAAGATGCATTAGGGCATGCCATCGGAAAAGAATTCCGTGCATCACTGGCAGTAATTGATAAAGGCCTTGCACAGGCAGTTTTGAAGAAAATGAACTAGGAGGTCATAGAAACATATGGCAAAAATGAGGATATATGATATTGCAAGAAGTTTACAGGAAAAACTTCCTGATTTAAAAAGCAAAGATTTAGTAGCATTGCTCCAGAAGAACGGTTTTGAAGTTAAAAGCACACAGTCAAGCATTGAAGATGATGCAATTGGATTTTTATTAAAATATTATCAAAACAAACCGGCTCAGACAGCAAAGAAAGAAAAGGCTGTAAGTACAGCAGCAAAGACAAAAGAAACTGCTCCAAAAGCTGCAAAAGAAGCACCTGCTGCCAAAGAAGAAAAGAAAGAAAAAGCAGTCAAAGAGACTCCTGTGGCAAAAGAGGAGAAAGAAGCTTTAAAGGCTGAGACAAAAAGCGAGGAAAGAAAAGAGACAAAAGCCACAGTTAAAGAAGAGAAGAGAGAAGAAAACAAGAAAGCAGATCCATCTGTAAAGAGAGAAGAAAAGAAGGCATCACCGGATAAAGAACAGGATCGTTCTAAGAATTCATCCCGTGAGACGAATAATAACCGCCAGAATAACAATACTCGTAATCAGGGAGATAACCGTCAGAATAACCGTGATAACCGTAACGGAAACCGTCAGGGCAGTTACAACCGCGATAACCGCAATGGAAACCGTCAGGGCGGCTACAACCGCGACAACAACGGAAACCGTCAGGGCGGTTACAACCGCGACAACAACGGAAACCGTCAGGGCGGTTACAACCGTGACAACAACGGAAACCGTCAGGGCGGCTACAACCGTGATAATAACGGAAACCGTCAGGGTGGTTATAACCGTGATAACAAGAATGGAAACCGCAGAGGCGGTAACGATTCCAGAAGAATGGCACCGGCAATGGATGTGATCACACCGGAAGTAAAACAGTCACGTCAGCAGCGTGCAAACAAAGACTCGAGAAGTGCGAAGCAAAGACATGGTAAGGACAGAAATTATAACAATTATGATGATGATATGTTCAACCAGAGCAAGAACCGCAAGAAGAAGGATCCGAACCGCAAAGGTGCATTTATCAAGCCGGAACCGGTTGAAAAGCCAAAGGAGCCGGATGATGGAATCCGTAATATCATTCTTCCTGAGAAAATGACGATCAAAGAGCTTGCAGATATCATTAAAGTACCTGCATCAACCGTGATCAAGAACCTGTTCCTTCGTGGCGAAGTCGTTACTTTGAATCACGAGATCACATATGAAGAAGGTGAAGAGATCGCATTAGAGTATAACTGTATTGCTGAGATGGAAGAAAAAGTCGATGTGATCGCAGAACTCTTAAAGGAAGATGAAGAAAGCGAAGACTTAATGGAAAAACGTCCTCCTGTTGTCTGTGTTATGGGTCATGTCGATCATGGTAAGACATCCTTACTGGATGCCATTCGTGAAGCCCATGTAACAGATAAAGAAGCTGGTGGAATCACACAGCATATCGGTGCTTATGTGACAGAGATCAATGGAGAAAAGATCACATTCCTTGATACACCGGGACATGAAGCATTTACTTCTATGCGTATGCGTGGTGCACAGTCAACGGATATTGCGATTCTTGTCGTTGCAGCAGATGATGGTGTTATGCCACAGACAATTGAAGCAATCAACCATGCAAAAGCAGCAGGCGTAGAAATCATCGTAGCCGTAAATAAGATCGATAAGCCAAGTGCTAACGTAGAAAGAGTAAAACAGGAATTAGTAGAATATGGTCTTGTAGCAGAAGACTGGGGCGGAGATACGGTATTCGTACCGGTATCAGCTCATACAAAAGAAGGTATCGACCAGTTGCTCGAAATGATCATTCTGACAGCAGAAGTCAGCGAGTTAAAAGCGAATCCTAACCGTAAAGCAAGAGGTGTTGTGATCGAAGCGCAGCTTGATAAAGGACGTGGACCGGTTGCAACCGTACTGGTTCAGAAAGGTACTCTTCATGTCGGAGATAACATTGCAGTAGGTGCAGCTTATGGTAAGATTCGTGCAATGATGAATTCGAATGGACAGCGTGTCAAAGAAGCACTTCCTTCTACTCCTGTAGAAATCTTAGGACTTCATGACGTACCGGATGCCGGTGAAATCTTTATGGCAACCGATTCTGATAAAGAGGCTAGAAATATTGCCGAGACTTATATCAGCACAGGCAGAGAAAAGCTTCTTGATGATACAAAGTCTAAACTTACATTAGATGGTCTGTTCTCTCAGATTCAGGCAGGAAATATCAAAGAATTGAACCTGATTGTAAAAGCTGATGTACAGGGATCGGTAGAAGCAGTAAAACAGAGTCTGATGAAGTTAAGCAATGAAGAAGTTGCTGTTCGTATCATTCATGCCGGAGTTGGTGCGATCAATGAATCTGACGTATCGTTAGCAAGTGCTTCGAATGCGATCATCATTGGCTTTAACGTTCGTCCTGATAACACAGCAAAAGAAACAGCAGAACGTGAAAAAGTTGATGTCCGTCTGTATCGTGTTATTTACAATGCGATTGAAGATATTGAAGCAGCTATGAAGGGTATGTTAGATCCTGAATATGAAGAGAAAGTGATCGGCCATGCAGAAGTACGTCAGACATTCAAGGCTTCCGGCGTTGGTGTGATCGCAGGATCTTATGTACTTGACGGTAAGTTCCAGCGTGGATGTAAAGTTCGTATTTCACGTGAAGGCGAGCAGATCTTTGAAGGAAACTTAGCTTCCCTGAAGCGTTTCAAGGACGATGTGAAAGAAGTGGCTGCAGGATATGAATGTGGTCTTGTGTTTGAAAACTTTAATGACATTAAGGTAGAGGATCAGATCGAAGCTTATATTATGGTTGAGGTTCCTCGCTAGTACAGTGTTTTTGACTCTGTATCGTAAATGCTGTACCGGTATAGAAATTGTGCTGTCAAAAGGCAGCGGAATGGAGATTTCTTATGAAGAAAAACAGTATAAAATATTCCAGAATGGTAGGAGAAGTGCAAAGAGAATTAAGTAAGATCATTTCTTTTGAAGTGAAAGATCCAAGAATTCATCCTATGACTTCCGTAGTATCTGTAGAAGTGACTCCTGACCTGAAATATGCTAAGGTTTTTGTCAGTGTATTAGGCAGCGAGCAGGAAAAAAAGGACACACAGGAAGGTTTAAAGAGTGCAGCTTCTCATATCCGTACACAGTTAGCGAGAACATTAAATTTAAGAAATACGCCGGAATTAACATTTGTGATCGATGATTCGATCGAATATGGTGTTACGATGTCGAAACGTATTGATGATCTTGCAGCACAGGAAATGAAAGAAAAAGAGGATTAGGGTATGAAAAGGGGCTTTTGATACCGTGCCTCTGATGAAATTGCAACGGCGTAATGAAAAGGTTTCATTACGCTGTTTTTGAGGAAAGAAAGGATATAGGATCAAAAGATCTTCCGTCCTTTGTATCAATAGGAGGAGTGCTTAGATATGAATGAATTAAGAATTTTATCCGAAGAGGCAAATGATATTCTGATCGCAGGACATATCCGACCGGATGGTGACTGTGTGGGTGCATGTATAGCGGCATATCACTATCTGCATAACATTTACCCGGAAAAGAATATAGAAGTTTATCTTGAAAATACACCTGAAACATTTGCTTTTATGGACAAAGATAATGCGATTATTTCGCATACCATAACAGACAAACAATATGATCTTTTTCTGGCATTGGATACAAGTTCGCCGGATCGTTTAGGAGAAGCACAAAAGAATTTCTTTCGTGCGAAAATGACAATGTGTGTCGATCATCATATCAGTAACAGAAGTTATGCCGGACATAATTTTATTGAGCCGGATGCAAGCTCTGCGTGCGAAGTATTATATGGTCTGATGGCAGATGAAGATATAGACTTTGCGATTGCGGAGGCCTTATACATAGGAATTATTTTTGATTCCGGTGTGTTCCGTTATTCCAATACATCAAAAAAGACAATGGAGATTGCCGGTACTTTGATGGAGAAAGGAATTCCGTTCTGGAATTACATTGACAAATGTTTTTATGAAAGAACCTATACGCAGGCACAGCTTCTTGGGCGTACCCTGCTTGCGAGTATGCGTGTTTTTGATGGAAAGTGTATCGTTGCGACGATCACAAGAAGAATGATGGAATTTTATGGTGCAAAGACAGAGGATATCGAGGGAATCGTAGATCAGCTTCGTATTACAAAAGGAATCGAAGTAGCGATCCTGCTTCATGAAACCGATGAACAATGCTACAAAGTCAGTATGCGCTCGAATGATTATGTCGATGTAGGAAAAGTAGCATCTTATTTTAATGGCGGAGGCCATGTTAAAGCAGCAGGCTGTACAATGCTTGGATCTATTCATGATGTGATCAATAATTTAACAGAACAGCTTGCGTTTCAGATGAAATAAAAGGAAGGAACCAATGCAATGGATGGTATTTTAAACGTATATAAAGAAGCAGGCTATACTTCGCATGATGTGGTTGCTAAGCTTCGCGGTATATTAGGGCAAAAAAAGATCGGACATACCGGAACACTTGATCCGGCAGCAACCGGTGTCCTGCCTGTATGCTGTGGGAAAGCAACAAAAATATGCGAGCTTCTGACCAATAAAGATAAAACTTATCAGGCAGTATGCCGTCTGGGTGTGATTACGGATACACAGGATACAACCGGTAAGATTCTTGAGGAACGTACCGTTAAAAATATTACAGTTGAAGAGATTTATCAGGCTGTTGCTTCTTTTGAAGGTGAGATCATGCAGACACCACCGATGTATTCTGCATTAAAAGTAAATGGTAAAAAGCTATATGAGCTTGCAAGAGAAGGCAAAGAAGTAGAACGCAAAGCAAGACCTGTAACGATTTCTAAGATAAAGATTTTACAGGTGAATTTAGAAGAACAGATTTTTTCGATGGAAGTAACCTGCTCAAAAGGCACATATATCCGCACTCTGTGCCATGATATTGGCATGAAGTTAGGAACAGGTGCGGCGATGGAAAACCTGATACGCACACGCGTGGAACGCTTTTGTATTGAAGATGCAATAACCTTAGATGAGATTGAACATCTTGCGAAAGAAGATTCGAATCAGCTTGCAAAAAAAATGATTCCGATCGACCGGATGTTTTTACAATATCCTGCCATGCAGATAGAAAGCGGTATGGCACATTATCTTGCAAATGGCAATCAATTATATGACAAACAGTTAAAACCTTTTATAAAAGATAACGAAGAACTTCAAAAGGCAGTAGAAGCTACCCGTAAAGAAGTACAGGAACGATATCGTATTTATGATGAAAATGGACAGTTTCGTGCCATTTATCAGAAAAAAGGCAGAGAATATCATGTTGTGAAAATGTTTTAAAGATGTCTTGTAAAAGGACATGGAGGGAACAGATAGAATGGAAATTATCAATGGATTAGATTTTCAATTGCAAAACAGCAGTGTATCCTTAGGAAAATTTGATGGTGTACACAGAGGACATCGTTTTTTGTTACAGGAGATCCAGAAAAATAAATCGTATATTCCAACGGTTTTTACTTTTGCAATGAATACAGAAATCCCTAAACTGTATACACAGGAAGAAAAGAATCGTGTATTAGAAGAGATTGGCATTCAAAGAGAAGTCGTATTTCCTTTTAATGAAACAACAAAACATATGTCGCCGGAAGAGTTTGTAGAAGAAATCCTGGTCAAAAAAATGGACGCAAAGCATATCTGCGTCGGAAAGGATTTTCATTTTGGAAAAGACCGTGGCGGCGATATTCATACATTAGAACGTTTCCAAAAAAAGTATGGATACGAGCTGGTCACAGTTCCAAAACTATATGATGATGGTCAGGTGATCAGCAGTACCAGAGTACGCGCTTTAATGGATCAGGGAAATATGAGAAAAGTCAATGAACTGTTAGAACGTCCTTTCTTTGTACAGGGTACAGTGTGCCATGGAGAAGCACTTGGGAGAACAATCGGTTTTCCAACAGCAAATCTGCTTGCACCAAAAGGAAAAAAACTTCCGCCGTTTGGAGTATATGCGACAAAAGTGCATTGTGGCACAAAAGTATATGCAGGTGTTACAAATGTGGGAAATAAACCGACTGTTGGTTCATTTGCTACAGGAATAGAAACCTGCATTCTGGATTTTGAGAAAGATATCTATGGAAAAGAAATTCAGGTGGAGTTTTATGAATTTATAAGACCGGAGATGAAATTTGCAACATTAGATGATCTGAAAGCACAGATCGCCAAAGATAAAAGCAAAGCACAAAGGATCGTCTGACCGTCAGTATTGACATCCATTTATGCATACCATATAATTAATAATTGAATGATTTGCAGTAGAAAAGGAGATAATGCAATGGAAAAATACGGTGTAAACGAACTCCGTAGAAAATACTTGGAGTTCTTTGAAAGCAAAGGACATTTGGCAATGAAGAGTTTTTCTCTTGTGCCACATAATGATAACAGTTTATTATTGATCAATGCAGGTATGGCACCATTAAAGCCATATTTTACGGGACAGGAGATTCCGCCACGCAGACGTGTGACAACCTGTCAGAAATGTGTACGTACCGGTGATATAGAAAATGTTGGTAAAACAGCCCGTCATCTTACTTTCTTTGAGATGCTCGGTAACTTCTCTTTTGGTGATTACTTCAAGCATGAAGCACTGGCGTGGTCATGGGAATTTTTAACAAAGACATTAGGAATGGATCCGGATCGTCTGTATCCGTCAATTTACGGAGAAGATGATGAGGCATATGATATCTGGACAAAAGAGATCGGTGTTCCGGGTGAGAAGATTACACGTTTCTATCGTGATGAAAACGGTGAATGTGATAACTTCTGGGAGCATGGTGCAGGTCCTTGCGGTCCTTGCAGTGAAATCTATTATGACCGTGGTGAGAAGTATGGTTGCGGTAAACCGGATTGTAAAGTCGGCTGTGAGTGTGACCGTTTCATGGAAATCTGGAATAACGTATTTACACAGTTTGATGGTGATGGTAAAGGTAACTATACTGAGCTTGAGCATAAAAATATTGATACCGGAATGGGCTTAGAGCGTCTTGCCGTTGTTGTACAGGATGTAGATTCTGTTTATGATATCGATACGATGAAGGCAATCCGTGATAAGATTTGCAGCCTTGCCGGTGTAGCTTATCAGGAAGATGAGGCAAAAGATGTTTCGATCCGTCTGATCACAGATCATATCCGTTCGTCAACTTTTATGATCTCAGATGGTATTATGCCAAATAACGAAGGACGTGGCTATGTTCTTCGTCGTCTGATCCGTCGTGCTGTCCGTCACGGACGCAAGCTTGGCATCAAGAAGTCTTTTATGGCAGAACTTGCACAGACCGTCATTGCAGAGTCAAAAGACGGATACAAAGAATTAGAAGAAAAGAAAGATTTTATCGTACAGGTATTAAGCCAGGAAGAAAGCAAGTTTGACAAGACGATTGATCAGGGACTCAGCATCTTATACCAGATGCAGGAAGAACTTGCAAAAGAAGGAAAGAAAGAACTTTCCGGCGAAAATGCATTTAAGTTATATGATACCTATGGTTTCCCTCTTGATCTTACCATTGAGATCTTAGAAGAAAAGGGAGATACTGTCGATAAAGAAGGCTTTGAAAAAGCAATGCAGGAGCAGAAAGCAAAGGCTCGTGGAGCACGTAAGACAACAAACTACATGGGTGCAGAAGAAACGGTATACCAGCAGATCGATCCGGCAATCACAAGTAAATTTGTCGGTTATGATCGTTTGATACATGATTCTAAGATTTCTGTACTGACTACAGAAGATGAAGTTGTTTCTGCATTAACAGATGGTCAGACCGGTACGATCATCGTAGATGAGACACCATTTTATGGAACAATGGGTGGCCAGCAGGGCGATATCGGAACGATCGAAGAAGGCGATAATGTCTTTGAAGTCAAAGATACGATCCATTTACAGGGTGGCAGAATCGGGCATGTCGGAAAAGTCGTTTCCGGTATGTTTAAAGTATCTGATGTTGTGACATTGAAAGTAGACAGTATGAATCGTCTTTCTACAGGAAAGAATCATAGTGCGACACATTTACTTCAGAAAGCACTTCGTAATGTTGTAGGTTCGCATGTTGAGCAGAAGGGATCTTATGTCGATGCAAAACGTCTTCGTTTTGACTTTTCTCATTTCTCTGCTATGACAGAAGAAGAAATTGCAAAGGTAGAAAAGATTGTTAATGAAGAGATTGCAAAAGATCTGAAAGTCGTAACGGAAGAAATGACGATCGATGAAGCCAAAAAGACAGGTGCAATGGCATTGTTTGGTGAAAAATATGGCGATAAAGTCCGTGTTGTTAAAATGGGGGACTTTAGCGTAGAGCTTTGTGGTGGTACGCATGTGGCAAGCACAGGAAGCATATCTTACTTTAAGATTATTTCAGAAAGCGGTGTCGCAGCCGGTGTTCGTCGTATCGAAGCATTGACCGGAGAAGGTCTGATGCAGCATTATGCACAGGTAGAAAAGAATCTTGACGATGCAGCAAAAGCAGCAAAGACAGAGCCGGAAAAATTAGTTAAAAAGATTCTTTCTTTACAGGATGAATTAAAAGCAGCTCAGAGTGAAAACGAGAAGTTAAAAGCCAAACTTGCCAATGAAGCGGTTGGTGATGTAGACAGTCAGATTCAGGAAGTCAAGGGAGTAAAAGTCCTTGCAATGCAAGTTCCTGATGTAGATATGAATGGTCTTCGTAATCTCGGTGACCAGATGAAAGAAAAGCTTGGTGAAGGCGTTGTTGTTCTTGCTTCAGATAAAGATGGGAAAGTAAGCCTTCTTGCTATGGCAACAGACGAAGCAATGAAGAAAGGTGCTCATGCAGGCAACCTGATCAAAGCAATTGCTTCTATCGTCGGCGGTGGCGGCGGCGGACGTCCAAACATGGCACAGGCAGGTGGAAAGAATGCAGCCGCTATTCCGGATGCAATCAAAGAGGTTGCAAAAGTATTAGAGGGGCAGCTTTCATAATAAGATCTATCATTTTGCAAAGCAGAATGAAGCGTTGTTAAAATGTCATATTTCTTTATAGAATGCAGATGTTTTAACGTTTATGGGATATTCTTATAAAGACAGGAGGTTGCAGGAATGCAACCACTTGTCTTTAATGAATATAGATCAAATAAACAAAACATATGCCGGAAACGGCAGGAAAGAATGAGGGATTATTAATGAAGATGTGGAAAAAGGTATTAGCAGCATCTGCTTTGGCATTATGCCTGATCTCAGTATCAAAAGCGGATTCAAAAGCGGCAGGACTGATCTCCGGTGTTGCACAGACGGATGATTCAAGCAGTTCAGTAGGAATTTCATGGAACGCATACCTTGGTACGGATAATTATGTTGTATCGATCAGTAACGATGCTGTAAACTGGGTAGTGGCAGATAACTATAATTATTCACCAAAAACCAGCTTATATGGACTTTCAGCAGGAAGTACATATTACGTAAAGGTAGCGGCTTATAATGATGACAAGGCTCTTCTTGCAGAATCAGCACCATTAGAAGTTGTTACGGCACCAAGTGGTTCATTGAATGCATTCCAGTCAGGAGCTACAACAAGCAGTGTATCCGTTGCAAGTACAGGTTTAGCAGGAGCAAACTACTATATTCTTGCAAAAGGATATTCCTCTAACAGCGTGATTCTTGCTCAGTCAAACACACCGGTTGTTACAGCAGGTAATCTTTCAGCAGCAACTTCAGAATATTTATATTACTATGCTGCAAAGAAAGCTTCTACAGGATATGTTGCCGTAGGATCTAATAGTTATATCAGAACAACTACTTTATCAGGTAAATTATCTACAAAGCAGTTTGGTATTACAACATTATATCCATCGATCAATGTATATTACTTTGCTACTGCTGCATTAGGTGACAATGATGGTATCCAGTACCAGTTTGCTACAACATCCGGCAAAGTAAAGAAGACAGTAGACGGTGGAAGTTCTTTAAGAATTGCTGACTTTATCAATGGAACATTTTATAAATTCCGTGTACGTACTTATGTAAACTGTGGTGCAACAAGAGCTTACAGTGCATGGTCTGATTATAAGTATGTCGGAATGTCTAAGTCGATCAAAGCTACTTTAAGCAAGAACAAAAAAGGTATCCGCTTAAACTGGAGCAAAGTAAGTGGAGCAAAGAGCTTTGCGGTATATTCTTCTACAAAAGAAAAATCAGGATACAAAAAGATCAAAAATGTAAGTGCAAAGAAGAGAAGTATCACTGTTACTAAAGTGAATAAAAAGAAGATCAAGAAAAATCATAAATATTACTTCAAAGTTGTTGCTCTTTCTAAATCAGGTAAAAAGACTTTGAAAAGTAGTGTATATTATATTGATGGTGTATCTGTATATTAGAATCTGACAAAGCATTTTTAACGGTATCAGACGAAAACCTGTTTTGTCTTATGGAAAGAGTTTCTAACGCACCTGCTTTGGAGGATGAAAAAGACAACAAAAAGCAATCCTAAATTCAAAAAAAGCTATTGACCTTTTCAAAAAATATGATATAATGTATTTTGTGCGTATGGGAGATGACGGATTCTTCCATGGTAATAAATTACCCTATACAGTTGTGTATTGATAGCATAATCTACAACTGAGGGGAGGTTAGGTGTGAGACTATGTCAAATGTAATTGTAAAAGAAAATGAGACATTGGATAACGCTTTACGTCGTTTCAAAAGAAATTGTGCGAAAGCCGGAATCCAGCAGGAAATTCGTAAGAGAGAACATTATGAGAAGCCTTCTGTACGTCGTAAAAAGAAGTCTGAAGCTGCTCGTAAGCGTAAGTTTTAATTAGTACCGATTCAGAATAACTGGATGGTATATGCTTGGGAGAATGCTATTTCCCGGCAGTAAAAACGATTATCCTAAAAGAGATTGTATCTTTGATACAGTCTCTTTTTTATTGGATAAGAAACTGCTCGCATGGTAGTGGAGTATCGGCAAGAATTGCTCAAGCAATTCTTGGAGTGCAAAGCGCTGGCTTTGCACTTTTTTTAATAGGATAAGAAATTGCCCGTATCGTAGTGGAGTATCGGCAAGAATTGCTTAAGCAATTCTTGGAGTGCAAAGCGCTGGCTTTGCACTTTTTTAAATGTGTGCATATTTCCAGCCAAACATTGCATACTATATATGATAGTTTTCAAGAAAATGGATATGCAGAGAGGAGATTGGCATGGAATTAAAAGACAGTAAGACAAAAGAAAATCTAATGAGAGCATTTGCCGGGGAAAGTCAGGCAAGGAATCGTTATACATTTGCGGCACAGTTAGCTATGGAAAATAATCTGTATGTGATCAAGGAAGTATTTGATCTGACAGCCAAGCAGGAGACAGAACATGCAGAAGTTTTCTATCGCTTTTTAAAAGAGATTGAAGGAATGGAAGTTGTGATCAATGGTGCCGGATATCCGGTCAATACATCACAGAATGTTGAGCAACTGTTAGCAGATGCAATGCATAACGAGACACAGGAAAGTGATGATATTTATCGTGAATTTGGAGATGTTGCATTAGAGGAAGGATTTAACCATATCGCAGGAAAATTCTATATGATCGCAGAAATCGAGAAGTCTCATGCAAAGCGTTTTGAACAATTTTATGAATGGATGCGGGATGGCAAACTTTTTATACAGGAAGAAAAGGCAGGCTGGATGTGCCTGAATTGCGGCTATATCGTGGAAGCAACAGCGGCTCCGCAAAACTGTCCGGTCTGTGACAGCAACCAGGGATATTTTGTCCGTGCAAAAATGGCACCGATGTATGTCGATGGTATGGGTGAGGGAAAAGAGCAGGATCTAGGTCGATAAAATCACATGTGGTCAGAATAGGGAAAATTTCATTTTTTATCGTGATACCATTTTATTTGTAACAAAAAACAATTTACAAACAGAATGTAAAAAGGCTGTGAGAAACGCAGCTCTGCCTGATCGGATCAGAATGTCAGATTGATTTTTGACAGTATGTTCATGGTCACAGAACGTTACATTCAGAAAAGAGGTTATTATGAAAAAAATGATGAAAACATTTGCGCTGGCAATCGCACTTTTGTTAGCAGCAGGAAGCGTAACAGGAACGTATGCAAGTGCAGCAAGCATCTACTTTGCAGGAAGATATGCAAAATCAGATGGTGCAAAGATTTCGTTAAGCAAGTATTCTTCACCGGAAGGAAGAGTCGTTGGCTCTTTTGAAATTGACATACCGCATTTTTATAATGCATATAACGGTGAGTTAGTAAAGATCGGTAAAAATAAATATCGTTCTCAAAAGAAAGGTCTGACGATCACAGTATACAAAAAGAAACTTGTTATGAAAGTATCCGGAAGCAGATATGATAAAGCGTTAAGAGGCACTTATAAATTAAAGAAACGTTACCCACGCCCATAGGGAAGAATTTATATCAGAAGACAAAAATAGGAATAGAAAAGCAAGAAAAAAGCAGCAGGCAGCAACAGTTGGAGTAAAACTCCCGACTGTTGCTGTTTTTTGTGGTCAAAAGTTGGAAAAAAATAAAAAATAGAAGTGGTACTATTAAGACAACCTAAAGCAGATCAGTGACTACAAGTTAGGGGACAACCCGGATGTTTCCAGAAGGCAGCAATCCGGTTTCTCGGCAGAATTGATCAAAGAATCCCGCGATAACAAACAGGCAATCATCAACGGAGAAAGTAACAGAACCCGGACAACAGACGGAATTGGCAAGACAAATGATACACAGTATGATCATGTTATAGTAGATGAAACCGGAAATGTACAGGAAGGTTCAGGCAGCCAGATGAAGTTTTTAAAATCCCGTACGATGAAAAATGGTCAGACAAAATATAATGTCATTGACAAAATGGCCAAAGGTACTATGAGTTTTGCTTCATAGAAGGGATCGATGGTGATTTTTCGGCACAATACAAGGTCAAAGGAGCCATGTATGATACAAATGATATTGTAAATATTCCGGGAACGAATATTTCGGGATATAATATTTATATTTCCGGAGAGGTGTCGCAGGATCCTTTGCCAACTCTGGCTCCGACAGCAGGACAGTCTGCTCCGCCTGCATCGACACAGACAACAGAACCGTCTGCTTCACCTGCACTGACACAGACGACAGTAAAACCGATACAACCGCCAAAAGACAGTGCGTCCCCGGATAATGCTGTAAAAAATACAACAGTAAATAAAAATTTCTTGAAAAAAGGCATGACTTTTACACAAAAAGGTCTTCGTTATAAGATCATTTCCTATACAACTAAGAAAAAAGAAGTGATGTTACTTGGCAGCACAAAGAAGAACGTCAAAAAGATTGTGATTCCGACAGCAGTAACGACAAAAAAAGTTTCTTTTCGTGTCACAGCGATTACAGCTAAGGCATTTTATCGACAAAAAAAACTGACATTTGTTTCGATAGGCAGTAATATCCAAAGAATCGGCACGCAGGCATTTTGCAAAGATAGTGGTTTAAGAAAAGTGGTTTTTAAAACCAAAAAGCTAAAGAAAGTGGGAACGAATGCGTTTGTAGGCATTAACAACAATGCAAGAATTATAATCCCTACAAGTTGCAAGAAAAAATATATCAGGCTGTTAGAGGGTAGATATTAAAAGTTTTGGCAGCAGGGCGTATAAAGATGATCCGAAAGCTTTTAAAAAATATATTATGGTTAAAAAATGAAAAAAGAAAGAGAGTGTACAAAAAGAAAAGTAGAAACTTGTTTGTCTTTCCTAAATATGCTATACTTTTAAAGATTGTATTTTTATGGAATAGGAAAAAAATTCTCTTTCCAGGACACATTATTTTATTTCAAAATAGACTTTTGTGTTTTTAGGTCTTATTATTTGGAATTATTATGCAGAAAAAGATGATTTTTTGAAAAAAATAATGGTCATTAGACAGAAAGCATATAGATGGAGGAACAACATGGAGAAAATAGATCAGTCACATATACGAAATTTTTGTATTGTAGCGCATATTGATCATGGTAAATCAACATTGGCAGACAGGATCATAGAAAAGACAGGTTTGCTTACCAGCCGCGAAATGCAGGCACAGGTTCTGGATAATATGGAACTTGAAAGAGAGCGTGGTATTACGATCAAAGCACAGACCGTTCGTATTGTATATCGTGCAAAGAATGGCGAAGAATATATCTTTAATCTGATCGACACACCCGGACATGTGGATTTTAACTACGAAGTATCAAGAAGCCTTGCTGCTTGTGAAGGTGCTATTTTGATCGTTGATGCAGCACAGGGCGTAGAAGCCCAGACATTAGCAAATTGTTATCTTGCATTAGATCACGATTTAGAAATCCTGCCGGTGATTAATAAGATCGATCTGCCCAGTGCAGAGCCGGAGCGAGTGAAAGAAGAGATTGAAGATGTGATTGGTTTGGATGCATCAGACGCACCGTTGATCTCCGCAAAGATGGGAACCAATATTGAAGAAGTATTAGAACAGATCATTACTAAGATTCCTGCACCATCCGGTGATGAGAACAGTCCGTTACAGGCATTGATCTTTGATTCTATCTATGATGCGTATAAGGGGGTTATCATTTTCTGCCGTATCTTTGACGGTTCTGTCAAAAAAGGAGACGAAATCCTGATGATGGCAACCGGAGCAAAGGCAGAAGTCGTAGAAGTTGGAATTTTTGGAGCCGGTCAGTATATTGCATCGGACGAATTAAGTGCCGGTATGGTAGGCTACATCACGGCAAGTTTAAAAGATGTGCATGAAACCAGAGTTGGTGATACGGTTACTTTAGCAAAAAATCCTTGTAAAGAAGCCCTGCCCGGCTATAAGCAGGTACAGCCGATGGTCTATTGTGGTCTGTATCCTGCAGATGGAGCAAAATACAATGATTTAAGAGATGCACTTGAAAAACTCCAGCTTAACGATGCCGCATTGCAATTTGAAGCAGAGACATCGGTTGCATTGGGATTTGGTTTCCGTTGTGGATTTTTAGGATTATTGCATTTGGAAATTATTCAGGAACGTCTGGAAAGAGAATATAACTTAGACCTTGTTACCACAGCACCGGGCGTAGTATATCATATCTATAAGACCAATGGAGAAATGGTAGAAGTGACCAATCCGTCTAATCTGCCCGATCCCTCAGAAATTGAACGTATGGAAGAACCGATCGTATCTGCTGAGATCATGGTTACGACTGAATTTGTCGGAGCGATCATGACACTTTGTCAGGAAAGACGCGGTGTTTATCTTGGGATGGAATATTTAGAAGAGACAAGAGCGGTTTTAAAATATGATCTTCCATTAAATGAGATTATTTATGACTTCTTTGATGCATTAAAATCACGTTCCAGAGGATATGCTTCACTTGATTATGAAATGAAAGGATATGCACCATCCCGTCTGGTTAAACTGGACATTTTGATCAACAAAGAAGAAATCGATGCATTGTCTTTCATTCTTCATGCAGATACCGCCTATGAACGCGGCAGAAAAATGTGTGAAAAGTTAAAACAGGAGATTCCGCGCCAGTTGTTTGAAATACCGATTCAGGCGGCAGTCGGAAGTAAAGTCATTGCGCGTGAAACGGTACGAGCTGTACGAAAGGATGTACTTGCAAAATGTTATGGTGGTGATATTTCCAGAAAACGTAAACTTCTTGAAAAACAGAAAGAAGGAAAGAAACGTATGCGTCAGTTTGGTAATGTAGAAATTCCACAAGAAGCATTTATGAGTGTTTTGAAGCTGGATGAAGAATAAAAAACAAAAAAGAAAGTAGGAATGGAATGAAATGAAAAAAAAGCTTGCACTTTATATTCATATTCCATTTTGTGTAAAGAAGTGCCTGTATTGCGACTTTTTATCTGCCACAGCAAATGAGCAGGAAAAAGAGTCTTATGTGCAGGCTCTTTTCTATGAAATGGATCATTGGAAAGACTATTTGCAACAGGAATATCAGATCCAAAGCATCTTTATCGGCGGAGGAACACCGACAGCCCTCCAGGTTAGTCTGTTAGAGCGGATCTGTCAAAAGCTTCGAACCGATTTTTTATTAGAGCAGGCCGAAAATTTAGAATTTACAATCGAAGCCAATCCCGGAACAGTAACCAAAGAATATGTAGAAATGTTTCAAAGAGTGGGAATCAACCGCGTCAGTCTCGGACTTCAGTCTGCACAGTCAAAAGAGCTAAAAGCGTTAGGAAGAATTCACACTTATCAGGATCTGTTAGACAGTGTGGCACTTTTGCAAGAATATGGTATCAGCAATATCAACATAGATCTGATGGAAGATATCCCGTACCAGACATTGGAAAGTTATAAAGATACATTAGAAAAGGTCTGTACACTGCCGATCACACATATTTCGTCGTATAGTCTGATCATTGAACCCGGGACTCCTTTTTATGAAATGGAACAAAAAGGTGAACTTTTGATCGCTAATGAGGATGAAGACCGTAAGATGTATGAATTGACAAAAGAGGTTTTAAAAGAGCATGGTTATGAACGGTATGAGATATCCAATTATGCAAAAAAGGGAATGGAATGCCGCCACAATATCACCTATTGGAACCTGGGAGAATATTTAGGCTTAGGCCTTGGTGCCGCTTCTTATCTTGGTGGTTTCCGTTTTGAAAACGAAAGAGACTTTGCCACATATCAAGAGATCCAAAAAAAACGAAAGCTTCAGTCAGAGGAACGGATCACAGTCTCAAAAGTACCATGTGATGTAACCAAAGAGTATCTTTGGGGATATCAGGAGATCCATCGGGAAAGCTGTCAGGATGAAATGGAAGAGTTTATGTTTCTGGGACTTCGGATGTGCTGTGGAGTATCAAGAAAAGCATTTTATAAGCGTTTTGGAATTGAATTACAGGAAATATATCAGGATGCACTCAATCGGCTTTTTAGACAAAAACTCTTGGCAGAAGACAAAAATCATGATAGAATTTATCTGACTGATCTTGGAATTGATATCAGCAATACAGTGCTTGCAGAATTTCTTCTATAAGGTAATGGAAGAAATTTTGATTTATACATTTTCTATAGGAGGAAACAAAAAATGGCAAAAGTTGGAATTTTAATGGGCAGCGATTCAGATTTACCGATTATGAGTAAAGCCGCAAAGCTGTTAGAGGAATTTGGAATTGATTATGAGATGAAGGTGATCTCGGCACACAGAGAGCCGGATGTCTTTGTTTCTTATGCACAGAGTGCAGAGAGCCGTGGTATTGAAGTGATCATCGCAGGAGCCGGTGGAGCAGCACATTTGCCGGGTATGTGTGCAGCAATGTTTACACTTCCTGTCATTGGAGTTCCTATTCATACAAAATCATTAGGCGGTGTAGATTCTTTATATTCTATTGTTCAGATGCCTTCGGGTATTCCGGTTGCAACCGTTGCGATTAATGGAGCTGCTAATGCAGCAATTCTTGCCGCAAAGATGTTAGCAATCACAGATACAGAACTTCGCCGGAAACTAGTGGATTATAAAGAAGATTTAAAAGAACAGGTCGTTGCAAAAGACGAGAAGTTAAATAAAATCGGATATGATGCTTATTTAGAGCAGATGTAAAGAATGAATTGAAAAATTTGCAATTTGCAAAGCAGAAAGAAAAGTTTGCTAAGAGGAGATTTGTGAGTGAAATCAAAGTCTAAAAGAACAGCAAATTTTGCTGTATTCTAAATGGATAATCAATCAAAAAAAAGAACACAAACTTTTTTGCATTGTAAATGGATGCATCATCAAACATAAAAAGAACAGATCGTTATTTCATGAAGAGCGATAGATCCCCGCAATTTCAGGTATCTATCAAAAGTAACGATCTGTTCTTTTTTATGGAATAGGAAAATGCTCGTACAGTAGCGGTACACATAGCAAAGCGCTGGCTTTGCACTTTTTTATTTTACTCCCCCAAAAATATACATTCTTTTTAATATAACGTGCTGACGTTGCATATTCTCTTATAGGGTTTGTTAGTTCTTTTTGAATTCCAATAATTCTAATCCTTCATTATCTTCTAAGACCATGCGGATCATCCAGTCATTGACAAAGAGAAGCAATGGATTGCCTTTCATATCTTTTACTGCTTTTACATTATTCATACGTTTGAGCTTTGTCACATCAGTAGAAGGATCCTTTACCCAGCGGATAAAGCCATATGGAAGAGGTTCTAAGCGGATCTCACAGCCATATTCATTTTCAAGGCGGTATTTGAGTACATCAAACTGTAAAACACCAACGACGCCTACAATGATCTCTGACATTCCGGCAGTATATTCCTGAAAGATCTGGATCGCACCTTCCTGTGCAATCTGTGTGATTCCTTTGACAAACTGTTTTCGTTTCATTGAATTTAACTGAACGACACGGCTGAAATGTTCCGGTGCGAAAGTCGGAATGCCTTCGTATTCGAATTTCATTCCGGGAGCTGTGATCGTATCTCCGATCGAAAAGATTCCCGGATCAAATACACCGATCACATCACCGGCATAAGCTGTCTGGATGACCTGACGATCCTGCGCCATGATCTGCTGTGGCTGCGAAAGTTTTAATTTACGCTTGCTCTGTACATGGTAAACATCTTTATTGGCATCAAATTTACCGGAGCAGATTCGCATAAATGCGATACGGTCACGATGTGCTTTGTTCATGTTTGCCTGAATTTTAAATACAAAAGCAGAAAAATCATTCTCGATCGGATCAATCAGTCCTTCATCAGACATACGAGGCAGTGGAGAAGAAGTCATTTCCAAAAAGTATTTTAAAAAGATCTCGACACCAAATGTTGTCAGCGCAGAACCAAAAAAGACCGGTGATAATTCACCCTTTTGTACTTTTTCGATATCCAATGGATCACTTGCTCCGTCTAAAAGTTCTATTTCTTCGATCAACTGGTCATATAATTCTTCTGACGCAAGTTCTTTTAATGCCGGATCATCGATATCATAATCGGTTTCGGCTGCTGACTTGGCACCACCGGTAGAAACCGATTCAAAGGTACGGACTGTTTTTGCTCTTCTGTCATAGATTCCTTTAAAACGTTTTCCCGAACCGATCGGCCAGTTGATCGGACAGGTACGGATTCCGAGTACGGTTTCAATATCATCTAATAATTCAAAAGAATCCTTGGCTTCACGATCCATTTTATTGATAAATGTAAAAATAGGAATATGACGCATCACACAGACCTTAAATAATTTGATCGTCTGTGCCTCAACACCTTTGGATGCATCGATCACCATGACAGCGGAATCGGCAGCCATTAATGTTCGGTACGTGTCCTCAGAAAAGTCCTGATGTCCCGGTGTATCCAGAATATTGATGCAAAAACCATCGTAGTTAAATTGCATAACAGATGAAGTAACGGAAATACCACGTTCTTTTTCAATTTCCATCCAGTCGGAAACAGCATATTTTGAATTTGCTTTTCCTTTTACGGAACCGGCAGTATTGATAGCACCTCCATATAACAGAAATTTCTCTGTTAATGTAGTTTTACCGGCATCAGGATGTGAGATGATAGCAAACGTTCTTCTCTTTTTGATTTCTTCTGAAATAGTTATATCAGCCATAAGATCCTCCCATTGTTGTATATTTGATCATCTAACAGAATGTAATATAGTCTTTCCTGATAGATAGTATAGTCACAATCTATTATTATAATTTATCTTGTCTCTTCTTTCAAGTAGGAGTATTTTTTGAGATCCTGTTGTAAAGGGATTTTCTGAGAGTCTGTAGTGAAGTGTATTTTGAAGTATCATTTTTGCGAACCGATCATAGTAGTATATCGTTTGTATTCTGTGTATCTTTTGTGATGTCTATTGTTTTTTTTGATATAATATGCTACGATTGTAAAGAATTTGAAAAGGAGGAGAAACGCATGTGGTGTCCAAAATGTAAAACAGAATACCGTGATGGTATTACTGAATGTGCAGACTGTGGTACAAAGTTAGTAGAGCGGGATGAACTTTCAGATAATGTCAATGTGTGTGAGATCAATGACGAAGCAAGCGCTGATGAAATTTTAGAATATTTACAATATTCCGGAGTTAAAACAGCTGCAAAAGAAGAAAGTGACGACAAGATCGGCTTTAAGATTACAGTATCCAAAGAGGAAGAAAAGCAGGCTGAAAAACTTTTTCAGGGCTATCTGACAGCAAAAGAAGAGGATAGTGAGAACCGGTCAGAGCAAGAAGCGAAAACTGGCGATACGGAAGATGAGGAGCTTGTCGAAAAGGATGATGCTATGGAAGAAGATTCTGAAGTAGATGATGCCAAAGAAGATATTGAAAATATGGATGATGATGATGATAATCTTTTAGTAAGTGATAAGATTATGGAAGATACTTCAGAACTTTTATTGACATCGGACAAGAAAGAATATGTCAAAAAGGCAGATGAATATCGTGATATGAAATATTCCGGTATTACTTTTATCGTATTTGGTATTATTGGTCTGATTTATCTGGCATTATGCAAATTAGAAGTGCTTCCGATCACATATAATAATGTAATCTTTGTTATTATCGTAATCTTATTTGTAATCTTTGTTATATCCGGTATTGTATCAATACATAAAGCCGGAAAGATCAAACTTCTGATATCGGAAGAAGAAGCTAAAACAAAAGAGATCAAAGAGTGGCTTGATCAGAACTTAACACAGGATATGATCGATGGATGGCTTGATTCACAGGTTACGGATATGGAAAACGATCTGATCCTGACAGCCCGTATTAAAAAAATGTTAGAAAAGGAATTTGACGATCAGTCAGAAGAATATATAGAAATGATCGCAGATGAATACTTTGAAGAACATTTTATGGAAGAGGACGAATAAAAATATAACGTCGATCAATTGGAAATGGCTTAAAGCATGGCATAACCGGTTGCTTTTGAAAAGATTCCTTTTGTAAATTTTAAAGCAACAGAAGTTTTTGACAATTTGAATAGTATAGGAAAGAAAAACAGGTTAGAATCTAATTTAACGGTTCTAACCTGTTTTTTGTTTTTATAAAAGTGAGGATTCCTTATAAACGAGATGACGCATTTTGTTTTTTATCATCTGTTTCCGTTATATTTTAGAAGGAATTCTTATAATGCAATGCCATTTCCTTTTAACAATTCTCTTGCACTATCGATCGAATCGACACCGGTTTTATTTTTGATCGGTGCAAATTCTTTGTTGCGTTCTACTTCGAATGGAAGACAATTATCAAAAAGGCGGATCAGATCTAAGATCAATGATTCGAATTTATATCCGTTGACATCTTCAGGCTTTTGTAAATTGCCCTGCTCATCCAGATAAGGGATCTTTTTTTCTACAATATGCAAAGGAAGTTCATTATTTGCAATCTTTTCTAAATGTCCGATCTCAAAGAGATAGTTTAAGATCACACCGAAATTATAAGCAGGCTCCCCTTTTGCATTTTTTGCATCACGCATCGCTTCTGTTAATTCATAATATTCTACGATCGAAGGATGACCGTTTTCAAGGCACATCACACCTACTTTTTCATCAGGACTTGCCTTGCGTACCACTTTGGAACCGCAATCGCATTTTTTAGCGATCGTTGCACCGATAAAAGTCGGATCAGCGATCCGCTGTAAGACGTTATCAACCGCAAATACATTGATCCAAGTGATTCCTTCCTTGTGCATCAGATCAATCAGACCGGCATTTTGTAAAGAAGAGAACCAGCCGCCATTTCCGTTTGGCGAAGTGGCAAGTTTTCCTTTTTCTTCAAGAAAGATCTTTCCGTTGTAATCCGATGCAGGTGCCATATCCTGGCGAAAAAAATGAATATAATTTTTGTCATAGCCGAAATAATTCATCTTTTCAAAAAAGGAGGTCGTATCTTCGTGGTTTTTATCACTCGTCATAATAAAAAGATGAATCCATGTGTCTGCTTCCTTTACCACATCAAAAAGATTTTCGATAATGCGTTGGAAGATATATACCGGTTTGGTAATACCGATATCATACATTCCCTTTGGGTGGTCGGAGCCAAGACGTGTTCCCATACCTCCTGCTAATAACACAGCACCGACTTTGTGAGCCTTGATCGCATCCAGTCCGATATTGTGTATTTCCTCTTTTTGTGAAGCAATTTCATCGAGTGTCATAGCTTCAATTGGAGTAATATTGCTTTGCGTGTCTTCTGTCTTTGGTGCATGGATCTTTGCTAATACAGAAAAGTCAGTTGTATCGATCTGCTCTAAGAGTGCTGCTTTTTGTGCATCATTTAATTCATCATAGTAACGCAGTAAATGAGACTGCTGGTATTGATCCAGTTTTTGTTTTGCTTTTTCTAAATTCATTGTTTTCTCCATTCTTTTTTAGTGTAGCAGAAGTATCATATCCCCGGTTGTCTGTCTGCTTTTAGTCCGATCCTTTTGCTTATGATATTGCAGTTATTATAGCGTAAAACAGACAATAGGGCAACTTCATTGACGAATATAAGATAAATATATTATACTGTAAAGAAGACAAAATAACGCAAATATGCATCCGGAAAGAACGGATGTGATCGTTTATCTGCATTGGTATCTTAATTGATATAGTGAAAAATGCATGGACAGGGGGCATTTTTAGATGTTTCAAAAGAATAAAAAACAAGATGAAGAATATATGGGACGGTATTGGGAAGCCGTTAAGAAAAAATATGTCCCTCTTCTTACGTTAGATCCGCGCTGGCATCAGCTTTTCCCGGATCATATGAAAACGAAGCGGATGATACAGCTTGAGAAGAAGTTAAACAAACTGATCAAAAAGCAGGGACAGACAAACAATGATCTGAAAGATTATGAAAAGACCAGAAAGATCCTGATGGACAATATCATCAATAACATGACGGATGGAAGTGAAACAGACAGCCCGATCCGGAGTATGAAGCAGGATAAGAATCAGAAACTTTTAGATGAGCTTCATCAGAAAATAGCACAGGCGCATGATCTGCAACAACAGCTTCCGCAGGAAATTCAGGATGTGAATCATGCTTTGATGATCGAAAGTTTAAAGAATTGTTATGAGACATTGGTTTATAACACACAAGAGATCGAACAGGAAGAAGAATGGATCGCCAATGCCCGCAAAGAACTGACAGAACATGTTCTTGCCAAGCAGGAAATGGAGATCCGTAATACTGATACCTATCGTTTTATGCATGATCTTTTAGGTGCGGATATTTTAGAAATCTTTGATAAAGATTATGATGTCTGGAAAGGAGAGATCAACCGTGAGCATAAACAGGTATGATCAGGAAGAAATGTATGGGCAGGTGCTTGGAATCGGCATTGACCAGATCGAATGTGACCGTGTGTTACGTTCCTGTGAGAAAAAAACTTTTTTAGAACATTGTTATACAACAAAAGAGCTGGAAATGATCAGCAAGCATAAAAGAAGTAGTGCTACAAATTTTTGTGGGAAAGAAGCTGTTGTAAAAGCTTTTGGAACAGGATTTCGAAAGATTACACCCAATGAGATCGAGATTCTTCGGGATGAATCAGGTGCACCTTATGTTTTGCTGTATGGCAGGGCAAAAGACAAAGCAGACCAGATCGGTGTAAAAAAGATCCTGATATCATTAGCAGATACCAAGACACAGGCGATCGCTTTTGTTGTTTTATTAGGATAACCGGATCAAAAAGCATAGAAAAGGGGAAGTTGTATGCAATATATAGCAAATGCAAAAGAAGCAAAAAAGATAGATGGGATCTCGATAGAACAGATAGGGATTCCATCTCTTGTTTTAATGGAACGGGCAGCACTCGCTGTTGCAAAGCGTGTAGAAGAACTGGCAAAAAAAGAGGATTCTGTTTTGATCATATGCGGTGTGGGTAATAATGGTGCCGATGGTGTCGCTGCAGGCAGAATGCTGTCAGAACATGGTTATCGCGTTACCTTTTTATTGCTTGGCAATATGCAAAAAGCGAGTGAAGAGATGCGTGTACAGCTTGCGATCGTAAAAAATCTCTCATTGTCTGTAAGAACAACCGATGACTTTTTAAAAGAAGAGTTAGAGCAATATACTTTTGTGATCGATGCGATCTTTGGCATTGGGCTTTCAAGAGAGATTACCGGGAAATATGCACAATGGATCCAAGCGGTCAATGCGATGCAAAAACCGGTTGTTTCGGTAGATGTTCCATCCGGTATTGATGCGACAAACGGACAGGTGCTTGGAATTGCGATCCGTGCAAAAGAAACCATAACATTCGGAACATTAAAAAGCGGTCTGCTTTTCTTTCCGGGAGCAAAATATGCCGGAGTAGTTCAGTTGGCAGATATCGGTTTTCCAAAAAGTGCATTAAAAGAAGTCTGCTTGCAAACAATTTCTTATGACCGAGAAGATGTAAAAAAACTGTTCCCTCAAAGAATACCATACAGTAACAAAGGAAGCTATGGAAAAGTATTAGTCATAGCAGGTTCTAAAAATATGGGTGGAGCTGCCTATTTTGCAGCCAGAGCAGCTTATGAGATGGGATGTGGGCTTGTCAAAGTGATCACACATCAAAATAATCGGGATATGCTGTTAGAAAAACTGCCGGAAGCATTATTAGAATGTTATGATGAAGAGACAAAAGAAGAAGAGATTTCTGATATGCTGACAGATGTAGTGCAATGGGCAGATGTAATCGCCTGTGGTCCGGGACTGGGAACATCCCCGACTGCCCGATCGCTTTTTGAAACGGTTATAAAAGAAGAGAATAAGCCGGTTGTTTTAGATGCGGATGCGATCAATCTTGCATCGACCTTGTCAGTTAATATTTTTCAAAAGAACAAAATATTGACACCGCATTTAAAAGAAATGAGTCGTTTGATCGAGACACCGGTTGCAACGATTCAAACAGATCTGATGCATTATGCGGATATGGCAAAACCGGCAACGATCGTCTTAAAAGATGCAAGAACCGTTGTTGTATCAGACGAAAAAAGATATATCAATCGTTCGGGCAATCATGCCTTGGCAAAAGGCGGTTCAGGGGATGTTTTATGTGGTATGATCGCAGGATTATTGGCAAGAAAGACAGAACCTTTTTTAGCTGCGAGTCTTGCAACCTATCTTCACGGATTGACAGCAGAAGAATATGTTAAAAATAGGAGTTCTTCTTCTATGTTTGCTTCTGATATTTTAGATATGCTGTCAACGATTTTGCCATAACAGTTGGATCGGCAGAGTGATTATTCTGCTTGCTTAAATAATTAGACGGGATTAGAATAGATAAGAACACGAAAGAAAGGATTTGTCTTTGTGTCCTTAAATGACAGGAAGGGAACAACCAAAAATGAAAGAATATTACAGAGTGTATGCTGATATTGATCTGGATGCAATATATGAAAATGTAAAAAATGCAAAAGCATTATTAAAAAAAGATACCAAGATGATGGCAATTGTCAAAGCGGACGGTTATGGTCATGGAGCCGTTGAAGTTGCCAGACAGATTGATGAACTTGTCGATGCCTATGGTGTGGCAATCTTAGAAGAAGGGATCGAACTTCGAAAAGCCGGTTTTACAAAACCGATCCTGATCTTAGGATATACCCCGAAACCTTTATATCCGGCAATGATTCGCTATGATATTGCAACAGCCGTTTTTACAATGGAAATGGCAAAAGAAATATCAGATACAGCCGTTGCAATGCATAAAAATGCAAACATTCATATCAAATTAGATACCGGGATGAGCCGGATCGGTTTTGCCATCACAAAGGAAAGCAAAGAGATAATCGAGCAGATCGCGAAGCTTCCGGGCATTGAGATCAAAGGCTGTTTTTCTCATTTTGCACGTATGGATGAAAAAGATAAGACAAAAGCAAATGAACAATTTGCAAAATTTACAAAAATGGTAAATGCATTAGAAAAAGATGGTGTGGATCTTGGAATCCGACACATTTCTAATAGTGCCGGTATCATGGAAGCACCGGAAGTACAGATGGATATGGTGCGTAATGGTATCTGCCTGTATGGTTTATATCCATCCGAAGAAGTACAAAAAGAACGTCTGCCACTAAAACCGGCTATGGAATTAAAAGCCTATGTATCTTATGTGAAAACATTAGAACCCGGTGTGGAGATCGGCTATGGCGGAACCTATACGACAACGAAGAAAACAAGGGTAGCAACGATCCCGGTAGGTTATGCGGATGGTTATTCAAGATGTTTATCAGGAAAGGGCAGTGTCTTGATCCATGGGAAAAAAGCTCCGATTCTTGGAAGAGTCTGTATGGATCAGTTTATGGTTGATGTAACGGATATTGATAATGTCTGTGTCGGTGACCGTGTAACGCTTTTTGGAAAAGACGGTGACAGCTGCATTACGATCGAAGAAATATCTGCCATGGCACATTCATTTAATTATGAATTTGTCTGTGATATCGGAAAGCGTATTCCAAGGGTATATTACCGTCATGGAAAGGTCATTGAGACAAAAGACTATTATCCTGACTATTGATCGGAAATCCGATCTATTCCGATCGGCAGGTGGCAGACAGAAGCATAGTAAATAGCGATTGAAAGAGAAAAAAGAGGAACGTTTGCGAATACTTTTTGAAAAAATGGCAAAGATAGGAAAAGAGAAACCTGTAGTACATACTTCAAAGAGTAAGGAGAGTGAACGTTTTGAATATTAGACGTGGAGATATCTTTTTTGCAGATTTGCGTCCGGTAGTCGGTTCAGAACAGGGAGGAATCCGACCGGTCTTGATCATACAGAATGATGTAGGAAATCGTCACAGCCCAACCGTTATCTGTGCTGCGATCACATCAAAAATGAATAAGGCAAAGCTGCCGACACACATTGCTTTGGAAGTCAGCAGATATGATATGGTAAAAGATTCTGTGATCTTATTAGAGCAGATCCGCACGATCGACAAATCCCGTTTGCGGGAAAAAGTATGCCATTTGGATGACGATATTCTTGATAGGATCAATCAGGCACTTTGCGTCAGTCTGGCACTGGATGAACGTCTTTTGATGCATAAATAAGAGGATTGTTTTCAATCAAGATGGAAAAGAACAGGAACATAAATGTACACATTCATATTATAGAAATGGTATCAGTTACCGGAACGTGAAGTTTTGACCTCGTAATTAAATAACATTTTGTCGAATTATATCAGTATTAGAATCATTAAGAAAACTACTATAAAAAGAATACTACAGAACAGGAAGAAAAATGAAGATCACGATTTTAACAGTAGGAAAAATAAAAGAAAAGTATTTTACAGATGCGATCAAAGAATATACAAAACGTCTGAGCCGTTATTGCAAACTTGAGATTATAGAAGTAGCAGATGAAAAAACACCTGACAATGCAAGTGAACATGAAGAAGATCTGATCCGCCAAAAAGAGGGAGAACGTTTGCAAAAATATATCAAAGAAGGAGCTTATGTGATTTCTCTTGCAATCGAAGGAAAGCAATATCCTTCAGAAGACTTTTCAAGAAAGATACATAATCTTGGATTACATGGAGAAAGCCATCTGATCTTTGTGATCGGAGGCTCGATCGGCTTAGACAAAAAGATCTTGCAAAATTCGAATGAACTTTTAAGCTTTTCGAAAATGACATTTCCACACCAGTTGATGCGTGTGGTGCTTTTAGAGCAGATCTACCGGGCGTACCGGATCATAAATGGGGAACCATACCACAAATGAGAAAATTAAAACTTCAAAGATATAGAAAGCATAAGGAAGAGTGGCTGATTTGGCTGCTCTTTCAATCTTTTGCGCGAAGGTAAAGTGAAGATGCGTCGAGTTTGCTCGTAAGCATCTGAGCGCGCCCGCGAACCTTGTATCTTTGATGCAAGGTTGCACAGAGATATGGTTCTGGTGTAAACAGCAATGCTTACATTGCTGTAGGAAAACAGAGCTGCAATGGAAAATATACGAATGAATATATCTTTTGATGTGGTGAACAGAAGCAGTGGTAAGTGGTTACTTGTGATATGGTTGTTTCTGGTGAGGGATTGCATCTGTTTATAGGGAGATTTTGAAAGTGCATTGAGGAAAGTAATCTGTGTTATACTGGATGATATATAACAAGAGAGTGAAACTGACAAGATATAGTATGCAAAGATTAGTTTCTTCGGTGAAGGGTATGAAAAATAAGTGATTGTGGTAAAAATGAATGTATAATAAAATGTGAACAATTTGGTATTTGTAGATGGAATGCTTAAAAGACAACAACGTTTATAATAGGAGAAATAGAAATGAAAATTGATAGAATACTTAGAATAATTATATATCTTTTCAATCATGACAAGGTTTCAGCGAAAACTTTAGCTGAAAAATATGATGTATCGGTTCGGACGATCCAGCGTGATATGATAAATATTGCGTCTTGTGGCATACCTATATATTCAGATAATGGAAAAAATGGTGGATATTCTATCTTACCAACATATAAATTAAAAAATATAAATATTAAAAATAATGAACAACAGATGATCATTAAAGCACTGGAAACTTTATCAACTTCATATACGAATCATACATTGGATTCCATCATTGAAAAATACAATTCCATCATCGGGAAAGAAGGTGGACAAAGGATTTTTTGGGATTTTGGTGTTACAAGAGAGAATCAACAAGTTCAAAATGTTAATAAAATATTGGAACAGGCGATAACAGAGAAGAAATATATATCTTTTCACTATAGAAATGCTAGTGGAAAAGAATCTGATCTGACAGTTGAACCTTTAGCAATACATTATAAATGGTATGCATGGTATCTTTTTGCGTATCGTGATGAAAAGGAGCAATATTATACTTTTAAGGTTGCACGAATGAAAGATGTTGAAATATTAAATAAAAAATCCATGATAGATCATGGAGATATCGAATATCGTATGAAAGAAAATGAACAAAATTACTACAAAACTTGTATAAATATTGAAGTACATTTTCAAGAGCAGGAAAGCAGTTTAATACAAGAATATTTTCCGAATTGTCAAATAGAGAAAATGATGAATGGAGTGTGTAGAATTTTTATTGGTGTACCGGCAAACGAACGATTATGGAAAGCACTTTTGTTAAGTTTTGGAGATCGTGTAAAAATAGTAGCACCAGAGGAATATAAAAATGAACTGATTGACACTGCAAGGAATTTTTTGTCTAATTACGACAGCTAGTTGTCGTAATTAAATGCTATAATGGGTGCAAAGGCAAGTGAACATAGTGATTGCCAAATACTGATGTATTCACCTGATAGCTGCTTGATCACTATGATAACGGAGTCGTAGAAAATCAAAGGGGAAATTACTTATGAAAAGAATAAAAAATAAGATGTATTATTTTATGATTTTTTTTATTAGTCAGACGGTTTCAGAATTAGGGACTTCCATGACTGGATTTGCAACTGTTATTTGGATGTATTCTAATAGTGGACAGGCGATGTCGGCATCTTTACTGGCAATATGCAGTACAGTGCCATATTTAATTGTAAGTCTTTTTGGGGGAGTGGTTGCTGATAAAATAAATAAGAAGAAAATTATGCTTATTTGTGATTCGATTGCAGCAATAGGTTCTGTCATTCTGTTGGGTTGTTATATTTTGGGATGTTTACAGTTATGGGTACTATGTCTGGTAAATGTAATCAATGGGTTTATGAATGCATTTCAAAATCCCGCTTCTCAAGTTGCTGTAACCTTATTGGTGGATAAGAAGGATTATGCAAGAATTGGTGGAATTCAATCGACAATAGGTGCATTGGTTGGTATATTTCAGCCAATTCTGGCAACCACCATTCTTAATGCAATGGGCTTGCACTGGATTTTAATAATTGATTTAAGCACATTTCTATTTGCATTTTTAATATTATTATTTGTTGTGGAGATACCTGATGAAATTTCTTCGGATAATCAGACATCAATTTCAGAAATATGGAATGGATTAAAAGAAGGCATTAATTTTATAGCTGGGAATCAATCAATTTTGATGCTTTTAGTGATGTATTGCATTTTGGAATTTATAGGGGCAATTTCATTTGATGGTATGTGTACACCACTTCTTTTAGCGAGAACGAACAATAATGAAACGATTGTAGGAATTGTTTCATCGTTTATGGCGATAGGTTGTGTCGTGGCAAGCATTCTATTGTCTATCATAAAGCAGCCTCATAAAAAATTGCCAGTCATGTATTTTGGCAGTTATCTTTGTCTGCTTGGGATTACATTGTTTGGAATGGGGAGAAATCTTATGTGGTGGTGTATTGTGGTATTTATTGGGTGTTTTGGAAGTCCAATATATCATACATATCAGACAATTATTATAAGAGAAAAAGTTGATACAACTATGCAAGGTCGTGTTTTTTCTTTGCAGAGTATGATTACACAGGCATTAACGCCATTAGGATTTTTAATGGGGGGAATGTTAGCTGATTGTATTTTTGAACCATTTATGAAAAAGATGTCTTTCCATAAAAATATTATAACTTTTTTTGTTGGACGACAGAGTGGTTCTGGCATGGGCTTAATATTTGTTCTTGCAGGAGTAATAGGGATTGTTGCATTGACGATTATGAAGTGCAATCCTGCCATAAAACAGTTGGATCAATCGTAGACAAATATATATTTTATCATAGGAGTACCTTGTGGTGGAAAGATCATGTTTTCCAGTGAACTAGCAAAAAGACACAAGATATCGGTTTACGATATTGACGAGAAATCTTTACAAAAAAGTCTTGTCTCATGAAGATTGATTGATCATTTGATCATTGCTCAGCGTATTCGGGAGAATGTTTCTTTTGGCGCTATTGGAAAAGACTTGTGCAGATGGATAGTGTGATCGGACGTATAGGAGGTAAATGTCTATTGACCATACATTTCGTTGATACAAGCCTTATGCTGGCATTTTTGCGGGATTCCAATACATCTGCGTCCGTCATACAGATCATAAATCTGTTAGATAAAATCCTTGGATATGAAACATTTTCGCAATTGTTTCCGGTTATTCTTACAGACAATGGAAGTGAGTTTTCAAATCCAAAAGGAATCGAAAAACGGGAAAATATTCCATGTAACAGAACCAATGTATTTTACTGTGATCCAAGTGCTCCATATCAAAAAGGGGCCTGTGAAGTAAATCATGAACTGATACGTCGTATCCTGCCTAAAGGGAGCAGCTTTGATGATCTTACACAAAAAGATATTTTTCTGATGATGGACCATATCAATTCTTATAAAAGAAAAAAGCTGAACAACCGTAGCCCATACGAAGCGTTCAGCTTTTATTACGGAGAAGATGTACTCAGGAAACTTGGATGTAGACCGGTTGCCGCCGAAAACATCATCCTGAAGCCAAAACTTCTCAAAAAGTAACAGATAAATTTGCAATGTGCCGCCAGAAAAAACAGCAGAACAAACAACGACAGGGATGGATTCTCCGAATACAAAAATTTCGAGAGGGAATTGATCTCTGGTTGTTGTACGCAAATTTATTACTAAACGAATTATAACATGTCAAAGTACAAATGCAAATCGGGAATCTTAGTTACAAAATGGGATTTTTAGTTACAAAGTGGGAATCTTGGTTACAAAACAAGATTTTTGCTTACAAAAAGGGATTCTTGGCTTTCAAATGGGAATCTCGTTTTGCAATTCACCGCAACTTACCTTGTTATGTAAATATATTCGTGCAATGTATTGAATTTTTTGTGCAAATGACATATAATATAAGCGAAAAGGAGCGTGATATTATGGCTAAATCAAATACAAGTAATATTAGTATTCGCATGGATAGTAATTTAAAGGCTGCTGCTGAGGAATTATATGAAGAACTTGGTATGAACTTAAGTACTGCTTTCAATATTTTTGTCAGACAATCTTTGCGTGAAAGAGGAATCCCTTTTAAAATTACAGAAGGAACTCCGAATAAAGAAACCGTCTCTGCTATGTTGGAGGCAGAAAGGATTGCAAAGAATCCTAATGTTAAAGGTTATCGTGATGTAGATGAACTCTTTGCAGATCTTGATAAATGACAAAGTATGAGATTAAAAATACAACTCAGTTTAAAAAAGATTATAAACTTGCTAAGCGTCGAGGATTGGATATTTCATTGCTCAAAAGTATTGTAACAAAACTTGCAAATGGCGAATCTTTAGATCCAAAATATAAGGATCACCCTTTGAATGGTAACTGGATTGGTCATAGAGAATGCCATATTCAGTCCGACTGGCTTTTGGTATATCGTTATGAAGATGATGTATTGGTTCTTACACTTGCTCGTACAGGTACGCATAGTGACTTGTTTAATTTATAATTAGGTTATTGCAAAATAAACTTAGTAATCCTCAGAGAACAAAATTTTCAAAATTACGCTGAGGAATAGTATACTATAAAGCTGAACTATAACGAATTTCATTGAGAAATCAAACCTCACTGGATGTAAAAGTATCTGATTCTACTGAGGAATGAAAATCCGAAATGGCGTTACAGTGAACCATACCACAAATAGGGTGCAGGACATCCGGTGGATGTCCGTTTTACACCGACTGGTTCACAATGTCCGGTGAACATTGGTCTTGAATCGACCGCAGTGGAACGAAGAGCAGAGACTTTGAAACCTCGGAGATATAGAATTTATAAAGAAGAAATAATTGTTTCTGCCAGAGAAGAAGAGGAAGTATATATACTTGGACGTGATGAAGCAATTCAAGAGTTTTTATGGAGAATGTTATGATTAGAACAAGCCTATGGTAAAGATGGAAAACTTGTACCACAAGACCCAAATGATGAGCCGGCTTCCGTTCTTCTGGAGCGTATTCGTGCAGAGAAGCAAAAGTTAATAGCTGAACAGAAAGTGTTAACTCCGTATATGGAATTATAGCAGAAATGAATTACCTATGAAAAATACCTGACGATTGATTGCTGTTATATTCTGTTGCAGCAATAAAACAAGAGTAAAAATTAGTAGTAATGCTATCCGAATAATTTCCGCTATTTTCCCCTAAATGTAAAAGTTCTAATCAATGTTGTCAAATTACATATAACTGTTGTCAAAGAGGCAGAGCCGGTAACCAGCCAGCTATGAGCTGCGATTACCCGACTAAGGGAACGCCGCAGGGCGGCATCCTATCCAATATCGTACTGAATGAATTGGACTGGTGGGTGGCCTCCCAATGGGAGAACATGCCCACTCACTACGAGTACAAAACCAGACATAATTTCTCATGTGCCATAAAGTAACACAAAAAACAACAGACAGCCGCTACAATTCCGTAATGATTGATGCTTGACAGTCTCCTTCAAGTTCACTATAATAATAAACGTAAAATTTTAGTGGACTTTTCCGGATTCGGTCATCTTTTTGCCACACAGCTATCTTGTAATAGTTGTGTGGCTTTTTTGTTGCCTGTATCTCGGAAGTATTAGCAGAATGGAGGACTATACTGTATGGGAAAAAAATTTTTGTCTCTTATCAAGACGCGCCGTAGTGTACGGGCTTATAAATCGGAACCTGTCCCTTCCAAGGCTTTGGACGCTGTACTGGAAGCCGGTCAGCCCAATGCACGCAAACAAAACTATATTGTTCGGACAATTTGTGGAGAAGAGGGAAAGCATGCAGACCAATAACAAAATGGCGGTTGCGCCCGTTGGAAAACTCATCTGGCAAATGTCGATACCGCCGCTGATTTCCATGTTTCTGCAATATTCCTATAATCTGATAGACAGCGCGTTTGTAGCGCGGCTGAGTGAAAATGCTTTGACGGCGGTTTCCCTGTCGTTTCCCATTACAACTTTGATGAATGCGACATCTATCTGGATCGGCGTTGGCGTGAATGTACTGATTGCAGGGTATCTTGGACAGAGAAAGCAGAATGAGGCAAATACTACCGTCACACATGGATTGTTACTGGCCTTTGGAATTGGTGCTTTGCTCAATCTTC
>OGCN01000392.1_pt1 | contig 75129 bp, 66 predicted proteins | sample 1570181 | NCBI WGS metagenome assembly OGCN01 (sample SAMEA4370584, study PRJEB24528) | human gut metagenome | reverse complement strand
CGCAATTCATCTCCCACCTGCAGAGGAAGGAGAATTCTTGCTATATTATGTTAAAAATACATTCATCAGACAATTTCCATAATACAATTCTCAGAAAGCGGGCAAATGTTTTTCAAAAGCATTTTTCCCTCTTCTGTTAAAGTTTCGCAGTTATCAACACTTTCTTCCTTTTTGCCAAAAAGATAGTCTGTAAGAGCCGCAATAGAAATGCTCTGCATACCATCTGTTTTTATAGTCTCTGTTTTTGTGATAGAAACTTTTCCATTCTTTAATAAGAAATGATACGCTCCGCTCTGTTCTTCTAAATACTTATCTTCTATATAGATATCTTCTCTATAAGTATATGCTTCACAATTATCTATTTCACAGATGGCATTTTCACAATTATCAGATTTATAAACATCGTTTTCCTCACTATTCGTTCCACAGCTATCGGCTTCACAAATCTTTGCTTCCACTTTCTCCTTTTCTGTTTCACTGGTTTCCTTTAGAGTTTCTATTTTACATTCTAAAAACTTAGAAAGTTTTTCTATATTTAGCAGACGGAACATAATCTTCTTCACCCTTTTTGCTGGCATAAAACGAAAATTTCTATATAAACCTATTTTTGTTGTGATATCTTTCCAGGACGGGTCAAGTATAAGCTGATATCGGTTATAGTGATATTTCTCTTCACAATATAAAATAACCTGCTCTAAAAAGTTTTCCCTCTTAGAAGCATCTGCACAAAACACCTGCGAAAGAACAAAATAGCTGTCCTCTGCTCCTACTGCAGCTCTGCCGACATAAGATTCCCTATCAAAAACATAGAGCACCTGTCCGTAATCACTCTCCACCTCTTTTTCCATTCTTCGGATATAAGGGACAGAAATTTCTGTGAAAATGTCAAACAGGGTATCTTTAATCACATTTTCCTGTGCAACAAGTGTTTCAAGTTCTGCATCGGAAAGTTCTGTTTTAAAGGTATATTTTTCAAATGAAGATTCTCTTTTGTTTTTATTATCTCCTAATATATCCTCTTTTATCGGACATTCTTCTGGCTGGCTTTCCTGTTCTACTTCTTCTTTCTTTAATAAGACTTCTTTATTTTTTGCAACACTTTCCTGTTTTGCATCAATACTATCTTTCGAATCTTTTTCTATTATATCTTTCGCTTGTTTTTCAGTCTCCTTACGCAGTTCTGGCAAATATTCCAATTCCTGCTCTACCTGAGCCATTCCAAAACGAAAATCAAATGGCAGATAATAGTTTTCGTCTGCTGGCATCAGATAAGTAAACAACTCACCTCTGCTACGAAGCTCCTGAAAAGTCTTTACAAGGAGTTCCCGCATCACGCCCTGTCTTCTGTACTCTTCATCCGTTGCCACACCAACGATATACTTCGCCTCTGCTGGCTGTCCTTTTACATGAAGTGTATATGGATTTAAATGCAGCATCCCCTTCACAAGGTTCTCATCCGCTGACATTTCCTCATTCAGCAAAACTTCATTTTTTCCATATACTTCATTAAAATAAAAGTTCGCATAAGATACTGGGTCATGAAAATTATCTTCCCATATCTCATAAACTCTCTGCTTTTTCGTTCCATTATCCCAGACTATCATTTCTGAATGCCTCCAAATCTTGCACAGCCGCCACAGCCTGCACAGCCTCTGTCTTCCATCAAAACATCTGCACCAACATAATTCTGAATCTCTGAAAGCAGACAAACAGCTGAAGCTGAAATACCAAGACCTTCCCCGGTAAATCCAAGTCCCTCTTCTGTCGTTGCCTTTACATTAACCTGCCCTTCCTGAATGCCAAGAACTCTTGCAATATTTTTTTTCATCTCTGGAATGTATGGAGCAAGCTTCGGTCTTTGTGCAATCACTGTCGCATCAATATTTTCAATAAAATAAGCCTTTTCCTGTAACAGCTTTCCAACCTCTTCAAGAAGTTTCATACTGTCCGCTCCCTCATATGCAGGGTCATTATCTGGAAAATGCTTTCCGATATCTCCAAGTGCCGCCGCTCCAAGAAGTGCATCCATCACTGCATGAAGCAGAACATCCGCATCAGAGTGTCCAAGAAGTCCCTTTTCATAAGGAATCTCCACTCCGCCAAGGATCAACTTTCTATTTTCTACCAGACGATGTACGTCATAACCATTTCCAATTCTCACAATGTCTCGCCTCCAAACTCCGCACATACGGATTTCTATTTTGTCTTCTATCAGTGTACCACATTGGGGAAGGGGAGAAAAGTTTTTCTTTTGAATTTATGAAAGACAGAAAACGAGAAAAGGTTACTATGTGAAAAATGAGCCTTAAATCAAACTCAAATTGCGGTCGAGCAGTTTAAGTGCAGTAATACGAAGCATTTTCACATAGTAACCTTTTCTCGTTTGCGTCTGTCTGCCATTACAAACAAAAAATTGCAATAAAAAATAGCGGGAACTGGATTTGAACCAGCGACACCGCGGGTATGAACCGCGTGCTCTAGCCAACTGAGCTATCCCGCCATACTTAATGTTGACAAAAAATAAGTGGGACCTACAGGACTTGAACCTGTGACCCTCTGCTTGTAAGGCAGATGCTCTCCCAGCTGAGCTAAGATCCCACGTCATCAACGAGGTTTATTATACTATATGGCGTGAAAGCTGTCAACACTTTTTTACAACATTTTAAACATTTTTCTTCACTTTTCTTTACAAAGATATCAAGAGATTTTACAATCTTTTTTCTTAACAAGGCATTCTTTATATTTTATGCATTCTACTCTTCCTTCTCCCGATGCATCGCCGAAACCACCGCCGCCAAATGCAACAACACCCCATCTGAAAGTGCAGATTCTTCAACTTCAAACTTCGGATGATGATTTGGATAGCACTTTCTTCCCGGTGTGCCACAGCCTACGAAGGCAAATACACCCGGCACTTCCTTCTGATACCAGGAGAAATCTTCTCCAAGCATTAATGGCGCGATATGGACAAGCTTTCTATTCTCTAATAGCTGTTCCGCTTCGTCTGCGATTCGGCGGGAAAGTGCTACATCGTTAAGTACTGGTGGATGAGAGCCCTGTTCATAGGCAATCTTTACGTTTCCGCCGTAGCTGTCTGCTACTGCTTCTGCTCTTCTTCGAATGGCATCCTGTAAGTGCTGTGCTACGTCTTCAGAATAGCTTCGGCAAGTTCCTTCTAAGACTGCCTTACCGGAAATAATATTATACTGCGTTCCCGATTTTAAGGAACCAACTGTCACAACCGCTCCCTCAATCGGGTCAAGCTCTCTTGCTACAATTGTCTGTACATTCATTACAAAGTCAGCAGCCATAACGGTAGCATCCACACATTGATGTGGCTTTGCGGCATGACCACCTTTTCCGATGAAAGTGATAGTAAAACGATCTGTCTGTGCCATTCTGGCTCCCGGCTCCACAGAAATCTCTCCTGCTTTTATATCGGAAAAGAGATGCAGGCCAAACACTTCATCAACATCTTCTAATATTCCCTGGGAAATAATCTGCTTTGCACCTTTTGTATTTTCTTCAGACGGCTGAAAAATTAATTTGACACGGACAGTCAGTTCAGATTCCATTTCTTTTAAAATAGAAGCTGCTCCTAACAAGCCTGTAATATGACCATCATGTCCGCAGGCATGCATCTTTCCAGGATGCTTTGACTGGAATGGCAAATCTGTATCTTCTAAAACCCTAAGGCCGTCAATATCTGCTCTAAGACCTACTGTATAGGCATCATGTGGTCCAATATATGCAGTTACTCCTGTTGGATCTAAACGAAGTGGATGAATCCCCATCCCGGTAAGCTTCTCACAGATTAATTCTGTTGTTTCTTTTTCTTCAAATCCAAGTTCCGGTATCTGATGAAATTCATGATACCAGGAGATAAATTCTTCTCGTTTCTTTGATACTTTTTCCAATACTTCTTCCCTTGTCATATCAAACCCTCTTTTCTGTCCTTTTTCCTTCTATCATTTGCTCTAATTGCATCATCTAGGAATTCTTGAATATTATCCTCGAATCAGGCGTACAATCAAAACTGCTGCAATAATTATCACTGCAAGCGGCAACAATGCCCGCAATAAAAATAATACAATGAAAAATACCAGTGCGGAAATAATAATTGTCATAATCATCTTACCGGCACTCTGCAAAGCTCCCTTCTGATTGTTGTTTTCGATATCTCTTCTGTCAGAATATGCATCTCCATAGCTACGGTAGGAACTATCATTCTGTGCATAACCACTTCCATAAGAATTATCTCCATAATCGGAATTACCAGAAGCACTTTCCTCTATTCCGTGCGCATCAATAATAGAGCGGGCAATAAGTCTTGGACTTCCTAACTCTTCAACGACCTGTTCCTCACTTTTTCCATTACGAATCTCATCCTCAAAATACTGTCTGTAATACGTTAATGAATCAGATAATTCATATGCAGACACTTCGCCCTGCAGACATTGTTCTAATTCCATAATAAACTGTTCTTTTGTCATTTCTCTACCTTTCTTTAGCTGTATATCTGTCCTTGTCCTACTATCTTTCTTTATTATCTGTTTTTGCCTAATATTATCTCTTCTTATTACCTTTTTGTCTATACTGCAGGTTTATTCTTATTATCTATTTTAACACTTATTTTTGTTATTTTAAAATATTATATTTTACGTCCTTTTCCGCCATATAATTTGTAATTTATCACTTATCAATATTGAAGCTTAAAATATAACATCGTATAGGGAGTTTTTCCCGCAATCTGCATCCGTAGCGAAGAAGCGCCGCTATACCGAAGAATAAACTGGAGATTATCATCTGAATACGTATCCTGGTCATAATCTTTCACCATAAACTGAATACTATTTGGACTTTTTTTCTCCAAAATATCCTCACATTTACTACGAAAACTTTTATAATCCTCACAAAGTAAATCTTTTTTTCTATAGTAATTATATTCGTTTCCTTCTGCCTTTTGATACAATGCCGCATTCCATTTATGGTCTGCTTTCATCTGTGTATCATCCACATTAAAATAAGGGTACATAATACGGGAAGTCTCATCCGGTTCCGGGTCATCCCAGGTAAGGTCTGCATGATACCACTCTTTATCAAGCTTTATCAAATTCCAGGCATGTTTTTCTCCATCTGCTGTCCCAGAAATCATCTTACAGGTCACACCAGAAAGGTCACAAAGCAGCTTCATCCCCTCTGCATAACCATTACATACCGCTTTCTTTAAAACCAGAGCACCATATGCACTATAGGCATCTCCTTCCGGCTCTTTCTTTCCACCTGGATATCCATATGCAACATTACTCACAATATAATCATGAATCAGCTTTTCCTTTTCATAATCACTTCGCTTCTTACTTTGTAAACTGGTAAGAAAACTTTTACAAGCTTCATACAAATCCCTTGCTTTTTCTCGTTCTTCTGGAATATCCTCCTCATCAAAAAAGGCTTTTTCTACATAATAATTATCACTAATCTCACAATTTAACGTCACATAAGACTTATTCAAAAACTTTACACTCTTTATCTGATATTCCTTTACCACACCATAAAAACCTTCTATATTCTGATTCAGCGTATCAAAATCTGTCTGATCAAGATCACTTGTCACAAAAGAAATCTTCGTCTTTCCACTAGATAGCGCATTTTCAATCTCTGCAAGCAGTTCCTTTTTCGTATCAATCACCGTCTGGGCAGAAGCATTCAGATGTGGCATCATACTGCAGCCACTGATTATGAAAATACTTATCCAGAGAGTTACTAACAATAATATTATCTTTCTTTTCATAAACACCTCATATAAATAATACCTTCAAAAATATTCTACCAACTTTTAACCAAAAAGGCAATTCTGATTTGCGCAGGCAAAGGAGACGCTCTCAGTAAATAAAAAACCTATATTTGTGACTTTAGTCGCTGCGGGTTGAATACTCGCTTACACACGCTCGTATCCAACCCTTGCTCCGAGGCCACAAATATAGGTTTTTTATTTACTGAGAGCTGTCTTGGGCTGCTGAAGTAAAGTCAGAATTTATGTTTTAAAAGATTTGCCGGATTAGAAATAGACAGCCGCTGTATATATTCTATCAGATTGCTCAAAAAATATGAAAAAGAAGCCCTAAAAAATTTATTGAATTTTTTAGGGCTTCTTCTTAATAATTCTTCCGGCAATCCGATTGCTATGCTTCTTTAGCGGCGTCTGTTTGTTTTGCTACACAAACCAGAATTTATAATTACATCATTCCCATTCCGCCGCCTGCTGGCATTGCTGGAGCTGGTGTATCCTCTTTAATGTCTGCTACTACAGACTCTGTTGTAAGCAATGTAGAAGCTACGCTTGTTGCGTTCTGTAATGCGCTTCTTGTTACCTTAGCAGGGTCGATGATTCCGGATTCAACCATGTTTACATAAGTTTCTGACAACGCATCAAATCCTACGCCTGCTTCGCTTTCTGCTACTTTGTTAATGATAACAGATCCTTCAAGTCCAGCGTTTGCTGCGATGTGATATAAAGGAGCCTCTAATGCTTTGAGAACGATTTCTGCACCAGTCTTCTCATCACCTGTGAGTTCTTTTGCCATCTCTTTTACAGCTTTAGCTGCATGGATGTAAGCAGATCCACCACCTGCGATGATACCTTCTTCTACTGCTGCTCTTGTTGCTGCTAAAGCATCTTCAAGACGAAGTTTTGCTTCTTTCATTTCTGTTTCTGTTGCTGCACCAACACGGATAACTGCAACACCACCAGATAATTTAGCTAATCTTTCCTGTAATTTTTCTCTGTCGAAATCAGATGTTGTCTCTTCAATCTGAGATTTAATCTGTCCTACTCTTGCTTTGATTGCTGCTTTATCTCCAGCACCGTCAACGATTACTGTATTCTCTTTTTCAACTTTAACAGATTTTGCACGTCCAAGCATATCCATTGTAGCATCTTTTAATTCGATGCCAACTTCTTCAGATACAACTGTACCACCTGTTAAGATAGCGATATCTTCAAGCATTGCTTTTCTTCTGTCACCATATCCAGGAGCCTTTACACCAACAACAGAGAATGTTCCTCTTAACTTGTTAACGATTAATGTTGTTAATGCCTCGCCTTCGATATCTTCTGCAATGATTAATAACTTAGCGCCGCTCTGTACGATCTGCTCTAATAATGGAAGGATTTCCTGAATGTTTGAAATCTTCTTATCTGTGATTAAGATATATGGATCATCTAATTCAGCAACCATTTTCTCCATATCTGTTGCCATGTATGCGGAAATGTATCCACGATCGAACTGCATACCTTCTACAAGGTCAAGTTCTGTCTTCATTGTTTTGGATTCTTCAATTGTGATAACGCCATCCTGAGAAACCTTCTCCATAGCATCTGCTACTAACTGGCCAACTTCCTCATCAGCTGCGGAAATGGAAGCAACTTTAGCAATCTGCTCTTTGCCGCCAACCTGCTCGCTCATGTTTCCGATTGCTTCTACTGCTGCATTTGTTGCTTTCTTCATACCTTTTCGTAAAATGATTGGGTTAGCTCCTGCTGCAAGGTTCTTCATACCAGCGTTGATCATTGCCTGTGCTAAAACAGTAGCTGTTGTAGTACCATCACCAGCAACATCATTTGTCTTTGTTGCAACTTCTTTTACAATCTGAGCACCCATGTTTTCAAATGGATCTTCTAATTCGATATCTTTTGCGATTGTAACACCATCGTTTGTAATTAATGGAGCACCAAAGCTCTTATCAAGAACTACGTTACGTCCTTTTGGTCCAAGTGTTACTCTTACAGTATCTGCTAACTGGTTTACACCTGCTTCTAATGCTTTTCTGGCTTCTACGCCATATTTAATCTCTTTAGCCATAATAAAGATTCCTCCTGCTATATAAAAATATACTAACCAAAAATATTAATTATGATTACTTGTTTCAATCCACACTTGACAATTCATAGAATCTGAACAGTCAAATGTGACTAATGATTAATGTCTTGTCAGAAAAGAATATCATCTGTATTCTGCTGACACTAGAATTATTCTACGATTGCAAGAATATCACTCTGTTTTACGATGATGTACTCTTCTTCTTCCATCTTTACATTCGTTCCTGCATATTTAGAATAAATTACTTTCTGTCCAACGCTCACTTCCATCTTCACATCTTCTGTTCCAGGACCTACAGCAACTACTTCTGCTTCCTGTGGTTTTTCCTGTGCGGAGCTAGTAAGAATAATACCAGTCTTTGTCTTTGTTTCTGCCTCCAGCTGTTTTAATACAACTCTGTCTGCTAATGGTACTAACTTCATAATATAATGCCTCCTAATTCAAAATTAATTGTAAATCTGTTATCTTCTTGATTTTTATGTTGTTAGCACTCATTTCATTTGAGTGCTAATTGCTAATACCTATAATATGTTTTTTCTTTTATAATTGCAAGTTCTAAAAATCCTTATTTTTTTATTAATCAGCTTATATAGATATTTATTTTAAATTATCTCTTTTTTTCTAATTATATCTCTTTTTTACTCTTGTTTTCCTTTGTCTATAATATTTCTTTTCCAAAGACTTTAGACGAAACTTTCCATTTCCCCAAATATCAATAATCTGTTTATACCCGCTTTTCGTCTTTATAATATCTCCTATCCTGGCATCTGGCGGAAGTTTAAACTTTCCCGGCACTTTCCGCATCTTATTTCTGCTTTTCTTCTTTCCATATATTTTGTGAGGAATTTCACGCATCCTCTCCATTACTGTCATTGGCTCTGCTTTTCTGCTATTTCTTTCTTCTGCATTCACCATCACGGAGCATAAAACTACACCTATAAGTATTCCCAATCCAATCTTCCTTATCCACATAACCTTTTCCTCCTGTATCTCCATAAAAATATATGAGTTTTCGCTTTCTCTCTATAATATAGACATAAAATTTATGCCAGAAGTTGCATTTTTACAAAAAAGAAAAGCGTACTATTTTATATAGTACACTTTATCACTTTTCTGATTTTATTACAATGTCTGTGCTTTTCTGATTTTTACCTGACAATTTCTATCATATTACTTTTTAGCATGCGAGCAGACTACATAATCTGTATCATAGGATAGTTGATTCTTCTTTACTATTCCACATTTTTTACATCGCTGCGCCTCATATGCTTCAATATGGCATCCTTTCTTTTTCGATTTATGAATCTTTAGTGTTCCCTCCTCCATAACATGGTTACATCTCTTTTGCTGTGCCTTTTTCTGGCCTTTATCAGAACCATTATTCATTAAATTCGACTGGAAAACTGGTGTGATTTCTCCCTGCTTTGATTCAAATAAAATGGTCGATTTACTAAAGTCAAGAGACGCATCTCCCATCGAAACATCTTCTCCATAAAAATAATCCCATTCCCCTTCTGTAAAAGTATTATCCTGGGCTGGCACATCCTGTTCCTGCGTTGCACTATAAACAAAAATCGTCATAAAACTACACAGACACATTACTGTTAGAATTCCTGCTATAAAAAGCTGTATCTTCCCTGCTGGCTTTTTATCTTCATCTAAAATTCTATCAACTCGTTCCTGTATCTTTTCCCCATTATTCGTAAGTCCCTGCACAATCGCCAACCCCCGTCTTGGTATTGTCAAAGTTGCTGACTTTACGAGGAAAATTGCGTAATTCTTTTTTTCCTCTTTATTACTATTCTGCATACATACTGCATCACAATAGTATTCACACATCACTGAATATTGTTGAAAAAGATAATACACAAATGGATTATACCAATGAAAAATGCAAACAAGAAGTGCAAGCGCCTTCCAGAAAGTATCCCCATGCCGAACATGTGTAATCTCATGTCTGAGAAGCCACTCCTTCTCTTTAACTGTATAATCTCTTTTCGGGATAAAAATATTCGGGTGAAGCCATCCTACTGTACAAGGTGTTTTCACTTTTGCCGTCTGAAAAACCTCAATATCTTTTCCCCTTTTTCCAGAAAAGAAGTCTGTCTTTATTCCATTCTTCCTTATCTGCCTTTTTATAAAAAAATAGGTTCCATAATAATATATAACTAATATAGTACAAATAATGAACCATATAACTGTTACCAAAAAAATTCCTCTCGGTGTTACATAATAATCCCCAAATAATGATGGAATATTTACAACTTCAAATCCACTTATTTTCTTCCCTGCAATCCCCCAAAAATCAGCAAAATTAAATCGCTCTAATAACTTTTCTGGAAGAATCAAATATTTAAATTCCTGAAACGGACACAAATATAAAATAATAGATAATCGCAATATCCATATATATTTTTGTGCCGTCATGTGTTTCTTAAATATTTTTTTAATAAGAAGATACCCTAAGATAGGAAATGTCCCCGCCATATCCATCACAAGTTGTAGTACCATCCTTTTTCATCGCCTCTTTCCCCAGCTGTCTGTTATTACTTGTCTAAAATATGTGCGATCAGTTCCTTTTCATCAACTTTCGTAATTGCATTATTTCCAGTTAATGCTGCAATAAAATGACTAATCTTGCCTTCATAACATTCTTCAAGAATCGCTTTCGCCTTACGCTGCTTAAACTCTGCCTTTGTCAGTGCAGCCCCATAATATGCCTTTGTCTCTTCTTTTTTTCTCTCTAGCAGCCCTTTGTCAATCAAACGACTTAAAAAAGTATTCAACGTCTGTTTTTTCCAGTTTTTATCTTCTTCCTCGTTAAAATACTTCATCAATTCCCCAAAAGTATACTTCCCCCCTGTACTCCAGAAATACTCCATAATTCTGTATTCTGTTTTACTTAAATGACTGTTCATATACTTCTTCCTCCTGCTGTTCTTTGTGACATTTTCTTAACATATTAACTATACTATGTCACCAGTTATCACGCAAGTGGTTTTTGATTTAATTCATCAAGAACAAACAGACGAAGCCATTGAAGCCAATAAGCCATATTTGTGATTTTAATCGCGGCGCGTTGAATGTTCGCTTTCCCGCTCGCATCCAACACTTGCTCCGAGACCACAAATATGGCTTATTGGCTTCAATGGCTTCTGGCTGTGGCAGGATTTCGATGAATTAGAATCAATGTAGAGGGGATTTGAGGGAGAACGCGGAAGTCATCTATGTTTAACATGTAATAAACCCATCCTACAGATATTCAAAGACAGAAGCGGAAAAAGATAGTATAATAACAAATGTGACTTTAGTCGCGGCGTGTTGAATGTTTTGCTTACTGGCTCGCATCCAACACTTGCTCCGAGGTCACATTTGCTATTATACTATCTTTTTTCGGTTTGTCTGTCCATCCAAGGAGGTTTTTACATGAACAACAAAGGCCGTTATCACAATGATTATAGTCCTCGTTATCAGGATGCTTTTGATATTTACGAGAAAGCTAAAAATCACGCAAAGGAACAACGAAAAAAAGAGAGACTACACTCTCTTTCGGTTGTTGAACAGGAACATCGCAACAGAAGCGGCGATGATAATACCATATCCAACAAAACTCCACATGTCCGGAATCTGTCTAAGAAACAAAAATCCAAGGACGGTGGAGAAGATAATCTGTGAGTAATCATAGATGGAAATTTCTCCTGCCGGTGCACAGGTATAGGCAGCAGTAATTGTGAACTGGCCTCCGCTTGCAAATAAACCAGCAAGAAGCAGGCAGCCAAGCTGTGCAAGTGTCATCGGGTGAAAGTCAAATATAAGATATGGTAATGTCACAATACAGGAAAATGCGGAGAAGAAAAGGACGATAAACGGTCCTTTTACTCCGTTTGTTCCGAGCTTCCGTACATAAGTATAGGCGATTCCTGCTCCCATCCCACCTAAAAGGCCAACAAAGGCAGGCAAGGCTGTCACAGAAGCAAAGCCCGGCTTAATGATAAATAAACTTCCAACAAAGGCAATAAATACACATCCTGCTGCAAATGGATGTATTTTCTCTTTTAAAAGAATAAAAGAAAAAAGAATCGCAAAGAACGGGGACAGCTTATTTAAAATGGATGCATCTGCAAGCATCAGATGATCAATCGCATAATAATTACATAAAATACCAAGTGTTCCACAGACAGAACGCATCAGCAGGTTTTTAAGCTGGCCTTTCGGTACGTGAACTGGTGTATTTGACCTTTTCAGCGCAATCAGCGCAAAAAATACCGCAACAAAATTACGGAAAAAACTTTTTTCAATTGATGGCAAATCCCCTGCAAGCCGAACCATCATGTTCATAAGTGCGAAGAAAAAAGCAGACATAATGATCAGGATGATTCCCTTATTTTTCTGACTCATAATATATTTCCTTTCTATAAATTTTTAAATGGCAAAACAGACGAACTCTGGAAGCTATCTACTCCCTATCTGTGACTTTAGTCGCGGCTCGTTGAATGTTCGCTTACAAACAACTCCAGCCAAAGTCAGCTCCTAAAGAGAGAATAGAACCTATATTTGTGACCTCGGAGCTGCGAGGCCACAAATATAGGTTCTATTCTCTCTTTAGGAGCGTCTCCTTTGATGTCTGTTTCTTTTACTCTGAAGCTGTCGTACTCTCCGCTGCGGAATCTGTAGAAGCCGCCGGAGCTGTCTCTGTCCCTGCCTGTGTAGTAGGATCAGTGCGGTAATGAACTGTTCCTGCCTCAAGTGTCTCTCCTCTTGCTTCATAAAGCTCTGGTACAGTTACTAACTGGAATCCTTCCGCAATCAGGTCTGGAACGAATCGTTTTACCGCATCTACGTTATACTCATGGATGTCGTGAAGCAATACAACATCTCCGTCCTGCGCTTTCATAACTTCATTATAAGTGGCATCTGCATTCTTTGTCTTCCAGTCTTCTGTATCAAGAGACCAGTTCATACAGCAGAGGTTGTAGCCACCTACTGCGGATAATACAGTCTTATTTACCGCTCCGTATGGAGGACGCATTAAGGATGGCTTAACACCAATTGCCTTATTGATTGCATCTACTGACTTGCTAATCTCGCTATCAAGTGCAGATGCACTTAAGCTTGTAAGAACAACATGACTGTATGTATGAGTTCCAACTTCCATACCAAGGTTATATTCTCTCTGTACTGTTTCTGGATAATAACCTGCATTCTGTCCTAAACAGAAGAAAGTTGCCTTCGCATAATTCTCCTCTAATGCATCAAGCATTGGGGTTGTTGTTTCTGGGTTAGGACCATCATCAAATGTAATAGCCACCATCGGTTTACTTGGGTCTATAGCTGGATAAATTCTTAAATCAAAAGATGCGCTTAATTTAGAACCATCTGTTGCAGTTGCAGTTACCTTTACGGTATTCTTACCTGCATTCTTACCTGGTTTTAATACGCCATCCTTTGTTACAGTTACCATTCCATCTTTGCTGCAGCTCCATTTAAGCTTTGTATTTGTAGCATTGGATGGTTCATGGCTGATTTTTAATTGCATGGTCTGACCAACACGAATAGTTGTTGCCGGTGCTGTAACTTTTAAACCTGTCATTGGCACACTGTTATCTGGTGCTTCTGTAGAAGCTTCTGTTGCCTTTGCGGAATTACCTTCCTTATTGCCTGCCTTATTATCTGCAGATGCTGGTGAAGCAAGATTCTTCATAATTGCAAAAATGCCACATAATAATATGACTACAACAACGACTGCTGCAATCATCTTACCAGCACCCGACTTTTTCTTTCTTCTCATAATTGCCTCCTGTAAAAAAGGCGAAAATCAAGGTATGATTTCCGCCTGCTTTTAACTTATTGCATAGTCCCGAAACCTCATAAAGATATTTCGAAATGAACAAAAATTATACTCTGGATAAGTATTCTCCTGTTCTTGTGTCAATCTTTAACTTATCGCCAAGATTTACGAATAAAGGTACATATACAACTGCTCCTGTCTCAACTGTACAAGGCTTAGTTGCTCCTGTTGCTGTGTTACCTTTCTCTCCTGGTTCGCACTCTGTTACTTCTAACTCTGCAAACATAGGTGGTTCTACAGCAAAGATATCTCCGTTATGAGAAATCATCTTAACCATGTCGTTCTCACGAACAAACTTAAGAGAATCACCGATCATATCTTCGTTTAATGCAATCTGATCGAATGTCTCTACATCCATGAAGTAATATAAATCACCATCTGTATATAAATACTGCATATCTGTACGCTCGATATGTGCTGGTGGGAACTTCTCTGTTGGACGGAATGTCTTCTCAACAACACCACCGTTCTTAATATTCTTCATTTTCGTTCTTACGAAAGCTGCACCTTTTCCTGGTTTTACATGCTGGAAATCTACAATCTGGTAAACATTTCCCTCAAGTTCAATAGTTAAGCCATTTTTAAAATCGCCTGCAGAAATCATATCTGAAAATCCTCCTTAATCACTAGTAAATCATTCATTAATCTATTCTATAATAAATACCTCTATTTTTCAACACTTTTTTTCCTTATGCTTCGGAAATAGAAAAAGAGGACGACTTTTTCCAGATATCGTTTGAGTACAATCTGTATCTCTTCCTTTGGGTGAATCGGCTTAACCATGATGGCATGAAGTCCGGCTCTTTTGGCACCTAATACATCTGTAAAAATCTGATCTCCTATAAACAGAGTATTTTCTTTTGTTGTTTTCATTCTCCGGATTCCCTCCTCATATCCTCCAGGCAGAGGCTTTCCTGCCTTAAAGACATAAGTAGAACCTACTTTATCACAAAAGCTTTTTACTCTTGGTTCTTTATTATTTGATATCAGGCAGGTCTGAAAACCAATCTCTCTTAGCTTTTTAAATAAAGCAACCGCCCTCTTATCTGCCGGTGCCCCATGAGGTACTAACGTATTGTCAATATCAAATAAAATTCCCCGGTATCCGTCTTTATATAACTTTTTAAAATCAATGGTATAAGTCGAGTCCAGATACTCATCTGGATATAACATTTGCAGCATAAATATTCCCTTTCTTATCCTTTGCATCCTTAATAATATACATATTTCTGAACAGTTATATTCATTCTCATAAAACACCAGATAAATCCTTATCCTTCTCAGCATTTTCATACCTAACCTGATAAGCTACATGTATTGCTCATAACTGCTCCTGAGCTTCTCCAATGCTTTTTTCTCAATTCGGCTTACATAGGATCTCGAAATTCCCATCATTGCCGCTACTTCCTTTTGCGTGTGTGGTTCATTTCCACATAAACCATAACGCTTTAAAATAATTTCCCGCTCTCGGTCATCGGTAAGAAGGAACACTTCCTGTTCTAAACGGCTTAGATAGTATTTGTGAAGATATTGTTCTATGAGTTCTGCTTCTTCTGTTGAAATGATGTCCAGAAGACTGATATGATTCCCCTCCTGGTCCGTACCAATCGGTTCATACAGCGAAACTTCCCGCAAAATCTTTTTCTCCTGGCGAATCATCATCAATAATTCATTCTCTATACATCTGGCCGCGTAAGTAACAAGCCGCCCCCCTTTATTTAAATCAAAAGTATTTACTGCCTTAATTAATCCTATCGTGCCAATCGAAATCAAGTCATCCAGGTCCCGGTCTGGTGAGTTATATTTTTTTACAATATGGGCAACCAGCCTGAGATTATGCTCAATTAATTTTTCTTTCGCCTTCTCATCTCCGTCACGGTACATTTTAAGATAATATCTTTCTTCTTCCGCCTTTAATGGCTTCTTAAATGACCGCATACAACGCTCCGAAACCCGTGTTCCTTATAGTATATGCATGACAGGATGGCCACTGTTCCTACTCTTTTCTACGAAGCAGAAATCCTCTTTCCAAAGCTTCTCCAAAGTTAATCCAAATCTCCTGCTTTGGATGTGGTGCAGATTCTACTGAATTACGGTCGCCGTCTTCCATCGCAAGTACTGGAAGATTTTTATTGCTTCCATCTGGCAGCATCACTTCAATAGTCTCGCCTACAGAGAACTTATTACGCTGATAAATCTTACACCAGCCATTCTCATCAATATCCTGTACAATACCGATGTAAGTATATTCTTTGATATAGGTGTTCGCATCATAAATCTGAGAATTCTCATCGGTCTTTCCGTAGTAGAAACCAGTTGTAAACTGACGATAGGTGCATTTTGCAATTTCTTCTCGATAATAGTCTAAATTCTTCTTAAATAAATCTGGTGATGTTTTGTAGTCATCAATCGCTCTTCTATAAGTTCTTGTCACTGCTGCTACATAAAGAGCTGTCTTCATACGGCCCTCAATCTTAAGACTGTCCACCCCTGCCTCAAGCAAATCTGGAATGTGCTCAATCATACATAAATCTTTGGAATTGAAAATGTATGTGCCGCGCTCATTTTCCTCTACTGGAAGATATTCGCCCGGACGGCTTTCCTCCATGACATAGTATTTCCAGCGGCAAGGATGTGTACAAGCTCCCATGTTTGCATTTCTTCCAGTAAAATAATTACTGAGAAGGCATCTTCCGGAATGGGAAATGCACATTGCACCGTGAACAAAAGCTTCGATTTCCATATCTTCTGGAATGTTGGCACGAATCTCAGAAAGTTCTGCTAAAGAAAGCTCACGAGCTGCCACAACTCGGCTTGCTCCCTGTGCGTACCAGAAATTATAAGTTGCGTAGTTTGTACTGTTTGCCTGTGTACTGATATGACGCTCAATGTCTGGACATTCTTCCCTGGCAATCATAAATACGCCAGGGTCAGAAATAATCAGGGCATCTGGGCCAATTTCTTTTAATTCCCTGAAGTACTCTCTGATTCCCTCTAAGTCTTCATTATGCGCCACAATATTAGCTGTAACGTATACTTTTACTCCATTTTCATGAGCAAACTTTACGCCTGCCTCCATATCTTCTCTGGAAAAATTGCGGGCCTTTGCACGAAGTCCGTACATTTCCCCACCGATATATACGGCATCTGCACCGTAAAGTACTGCTGTTTTTAATACTTCTAAGCTACTCGCCGGTATGAGTAATTCTGTATTTCTCATCTTATCCCTTTCTTTCTTCTCATTCTTTTTTCACACTGATTGCCATGCCATCTCCTGTTTCTAAAATCACGGTATCAAGCGCTTCATCATGTGTCAATGCATATAAATACTCTCTCATGCGATTATGAATCGTATGATTTCTTCTCTTAATCCCATAACGGGATTCAAAAATATCTCCATCCTGCAAAACATTGTCCGAGACTAAAATTCCTCCCGGGGCCAGAAGCCGCATTACTTCCGGCATAAAGTGAATATACTGTCCCTTCGCCGCATCCATAAAAATAAAATCCCAGCTTCCGGAAAGTTCTTTCAACACTTCTGCCGCATCTCCCGAAATTAACGTAATCTTATCTTCCATTCCGGCAAGTGCGATATTTACTTTTGCCCGCTCAATACGCGGCGGATAATTTTCAATTGTCGTAATGTGTGTATTGTTATCTGTATTTTCACCCATAAAAACCGAAGAAAATCCTATGGCAGCACCTACCTCCAGAATTTTCTCCGGTTTTTTAATTTGCAGCAATATTCGAAGAAGTTCCCCTGACTCTTTGCGGATAATCGGCACATCATCTCTGATGGCTTCTTTTTCTATCATATGCAAAGCCTCAGAACCTCTGTCTACTCCAAAGGAACGAATGAAATCCAGAACTCTTTCTTCTGTAATCACTGTATTTTTTCCTCCTCATGTGTTAGCTGTTTTAATATTTCTGATGGCTTCTCAGAAGAGGAAACCTGATATTCCCCTGGCCGGATATTCTGATATCCATCCATGCAACGAAGAGATATGGCAAACAGATACGGATTCTTTACAATCCCCTGTTCTGCCAAATCTTTAGAAATCTCAAGAAGAGATTCCCCCTGCTCTACGACAAGTACAGTCTCGCTGGCTATCTGCGGGTTCTTATCCTTTGGCTTATCTGCAAAAATAGCACGGCCAACTCCGCTCATCCGCACAAAGAGCAGGATAAAAAGAAGTACTATAAAGATATACATTAATATTTTGATAATTACATGTAATACTTTCTCTGCCATGTTTTTCACTCCTTTTATCCTAGAGCGTGTTTTAAAACACGCTCTAATATAACTTATGCTCTTTATCCAAATCCATAGTTAATCATTCGTAAAACCAAAATGAATGTTCATCTCACGTCTGACATTTTTTGTTCTGCAAATAGTCTGTAATTTACGAAATCTGAATAATCCGATATGACTTGTAATCATAGTTCATCCATATAAGATAAATCCAGCTTAATATTCTCTGCAATACCATCATATACCAGCCGCATCAGTTTACACATCCGCTGCTCTGCGGAAAGAAAGTCTACCACAACTGGTTCTGTCAGCACATCTTTATACTCTGAATGAAGTGATTCTATTTTTTCAAAGTATTGTTCCTGTCCTTTTTCAAGCTGTAAATACAAACTTTTTCCACGAAATTCTTTAAACTTACGATATAATTCTTCCTGTTCTTTCAAAACAGTCAGGTCTTTCTGATAACATTTGTAATCTTCTGTATGACAAATCATATCTGTCAACTTCTTTGTACCCTGACGAATATCTTCTGTATCAGGAAAGAACGGTATTGATAACTTTCCTTCATCCATCATTGTCTATACTTCCATAATAATCGGAAGAATCATCGGACTTCTCTTCATCTTCTTCCAGATATAATCTCCTAAATCATCACGGATTGCCCCCTTAATACGTCCCCAATCCGTAATCTTCTTCGAGTTACAATGCTCTAATGTGTTCGTGACAACACTCTTTGCCTCTTCCATGAGCTTCTCGCTCTCTCTTACATAAACGAAACCTCTTGACACAATGTCTGGCCCTGCCAGAAGAACCCCATTATAACGGTCAAGTGTAACAACGACAATAAATAAGCCGTTCTGTGATAAATGCTGGCGGTCACGAAGTACAATATTACCAACATCACCAACACCAAGACCATCTACTAAAATACCCTGTGCAGGTACATGCCCGGTAACTTTTGCCTGCTCTTTTGAAATGGTAAGCACATCGCCAGACTGTAAGATCATTACATTTTCTTTTGGAATACCCATCTCAATGGCAAGATCTTTATGTCTCTTTAAGTGACGGTACTCTCCATGAACTGGAATCGCATACTGTGGCTTTGTCAATGTGTAGATAAGCTTAATCTCTTCCTGACACGCATGTCCGGAAACGTGAGTATCCTGGAAAATAACGCTGGCTCCCTTCTTGGCAAGCTCATTCATTACTTTTGATACAGCCTTCTCATTACCAGGAATTGGATGAGAACTGAAGATAATTACATCACCTGGCTTAATAGAAACCTTGCGGTGAGTGGAAGCTGCCATACGGCTTAATGCTGCCATCGTTTCTCCCTGGCTTCCTGTTGTTATAAGCACGAGCTGCTCATCCACATAATTCTTCATCTGTTCTATATCGATCAATGTGTTATCTGGAATCTTAATATAGCCAAGCTCTGCTGCAGTAGAGATTGTGCTGACCATACTTCTTCCCTCGATAACAACCTTCTTTCCACAACTATACGCACAGTCAATAATCTGCTGTACACGATCTACGTTCGAAGCAAATGTCGCTACAATAATTCTGTGGTCTTTATTCTCATCAAAAAGGTGTCGGAGAGTTCGTCCAACGGTCCTCTCGGATGGCGTATATCCCTCACGCTCTACATTGGTACTCTCACACATTAAGGCAAGAACACCTTTCTTTCCAAGTTCTGCAAAACGACCAAGATCAATGGCATCTCCAAATACCGGTGTGTAATCGATCTTAAAGTCACCAGTATGCACAATAATCCCTGCTGGTGTATAAATAGCGAGTGCTGCCGCATCACTGATACTGTGGTTCGTTTTAATAAATTCTATACGAAATCTTCCCAGATTAATAGACTGGCCATGTTTGATGACCTTTCTTCTGGTTGTTCTTAAAAGATTATGCTCTTTTAACTTATTCTCAATAAGTCCCATTGTAAGCTTTGTTGCATAAATAGGCATATTCAGTTCTTTAAGAGCATAGGGAATCGCACCAATATGATCCTCGTGTCCGTGGGTAATTACAAGTCCCTTTACCTTTGAGGCATTCTCTTTCAAATAAGTGATATCCGGTATAACTAAATCGATTCCCAACATCTCATCGTCCGGAAAAGCCAGACCACAGTCTACTACAATAATACTGTCCTCATACTCAAACGCAGTAATATTCATACCGATCTGCTCTAATCCGCCGAGAGGTATTATCTTTACTGATTGATTTCCTGTTACTTTCAAATTCTAACCTCCGTTCTACTATTCACTTGTCTATATAGCAGAAAGCACAATCGCATAGAATAAAACGGACATCTATTCCTGCCAAATATCTGCCGTTTTATCTCACACGAAAGCCTGCCTGCTATTCTACTTCAAAATTAATATCGTCCATTAACTGCTCAAATACTTTGGATACTGATATAAGTTCTTCCTCGTCTTCAACCATCTCATAGGTTGCCCATTCTTCATCCTCAGCCGCATCAGCAACTCTTTTCATGATAAGAACTTCAACCTCCTCGTCATCTGCATCTGCACTTCCGTCTTCTACTAACAGATAGTGAAATCCATTCAGAGTTGTCTGTTCGAGGACATAGAACTCCTTTTCTTTTCCATCTTCGTCTTTAAATGGAATACTCTGATAATTGTTCATATAAAACCTCTTTCTTCCGTACTTACGTCCGTTCTCCGCTTACTTTTCCGGAATTGGATGTACATCCATGTAACTTTGCAGAATCAGAGTGGCCGCCATCCAGTCAATGCGTTCTTTCCTGTTCTCACGGCGCACTCCGCCTTCCTGCAAAATTCTCTCTGATTCCATCGTAGTCAGTCTTTCATCCCATAAGACTACTTCCAATCCGGTTCTGCGCTGAAGCATCGCCTGAAACTCCTTCGTCTCCTCAGCTCTTTCTCCCAGCGTATTATTCATATTCTTTGGCAATCCGAGTACTATCTTACTCACTTCATATTCTTCTATGAGCGCTTCTATCCTTGCCAATGTCTGGCGCAGCTTCTTATTCGACTTTCTGGTAACTGTCTCAACTCCCTGTGCCGTAATACCCAAAGCATCACTTACCGCCACACCTACTGTCTTTGTCCCGTAATCAAGACCCATCCATCTTTCTTTCATAATTACTTTAACTGAGTATCAATATAATTTTCAAATAAAACTTCAAGAATCTCGTCACGTTCTACCTTCATAATTAAGCTTCTCGCATTCTTATGACTGGTAATATAAGTCGGATCTCCGGACATAATATAACCCACGATCTGATTCACTGGATTATATCCTTTTTCCGTTAATGCTTCGTATACATCTTTCAAAATAGATGCTACATCATATTCCTGTTCTTTAACCACATGAAAAAACTGTGTATTATTTCTACCCATGTCTACCTCCTTCTAGCAGATTTACAATCAATAAATATTTTACTATGAGTGACATTAAAATTCAATCGAAACTTTTCCGTACAGTAAATTTTCATCAATAAATCCCTGAATATCTACTACAATTACCTCATTTTGTTCTAATTTTGTATCATTTTCCGTTAATTCCACTGCAACTTTCACATAATGAGCCGTATATCCCTGAAAATATTTTTTACCATTTTTCTCTACAATTTCTTCTAAAAGTACTTTTTCTTTTCTTCCAACATACCATTCTTCAAATGCTGTCTTGTGCCTTTTTGCCATCGAAAGAAGCACCTCGGAACGTTCTGTCTTTACCTGTTCCGGCACATGCCCGGACATCTTCTGTGCTCTTGTTCCTTCTCGTACAGAATACTTAAAAATATGCATCTCATATAGATTGATTTTCTCAAGATATGCTCTTGTTTTTTCAAATTCTTCCTCAGTTTCTCCGACAAAACCTGCAATAACATCAGTTGTTAATGCCGGATGCTCATAGTACTTTCTTAAAATATTTAATGCTTCCTCATATTCTTCTGTTGTATATTTGCGGTTCATACGCTTTAATGTCTCGTCGCAGCCGCTCTGTAAAGAAAGATGAAAATGTGGACATACTTTATCACATTTCACAAGTTCTTTTACAAACTCCTCTGTGATAATTCTAGGCTCTAAAGAACCCAGACGGATTCTCTCCACATCCTCTACCTGCTGTATTCTCTTAATCACATCAAGAAGAGTCACTGTTCCTAAATCTTTCCCATAGGAACTTAAATGAATTCCGGTAAGCACGATTTCTTTATAACCCTGTGCTGCCAGATTTTTTACTTCTTCAATGACTTCCTCTGGATTTTTACTGCGGATTCTTCCTCTTGTGTAAGGAATGATACAATACGAACAGAACTGATTACAACCATCCTGTATTTTAATATATGCTCTTGTATGCTCGTTTACCTTATGAATTGTTAAATCTTCATATTCTTTTGTGTGATTAATATCAATTACTTCTGAGACAACTGGTACCTCCTGCTCTGGTTCTTTTGCCGCAAAATATTCCTCAAGGATCTGGGCGATATCTTTCTTTTTATTATTACCGACAAGAATATCCGCCTCATTTTTCTTTGCTAGTTCTTCCTCTGCTGCCTGCACATAACACCCCGCTGCCACGATAATTGCATCCGGATTGTTTTTCTTTGCACGATGAATCATCTGACGGCTCTTTCTGTCTGCCATATTTGTTACAGAACAGGTATTTATAATATAGACATCCGCTGTCTCTTTAAAACTGACAATCTCGTATCCTGCCTTTTCAAGAATCTCCTCCATGGCATCAGTCTCATACTGATTTACTTTACAGCCCAGTGTAAGGAACGCCGCTCTTCTTTTACTCATAAAAACAAATCTCCTTTTTCCGTTTCTCCTTTTCGTTTTTTCTGTTATTTATTATTTCCTACCTGCAATCCTATTTTTTCTAACTTCATTCATCTCCAGATTCATGCCAAAAAATTCCCCTTTATCTTTAGATAATATTTTCCAAATCTTCCTCAAATCTATTGACTTTTTTTCACTAAAAAGGTACTATATTATTAAAATATATATAGACATTTTTAGGAGGAGCGCGTATATGAAAACGATTAAAATCTCTTTAAATTCCATCGATAAGGTAAAAACATTTGTTAATGTCATCAATCGTTTCGATGCAGAATTCGATTTAGTTTCCGGTCGTTACGTTATTGATGCAAAGTCTATCATGGGAATTTTCAGTTTAGATATTTCTAAACCTATCGATTTAAATATCCATAACGCTGATAATCTTGATGAGATTATGGAACAGTTACAGCCATACTTAGTAACTGAATAATTACATAAGAGCGGGTTTTCTGGTATACGGATATATTATATATAACCTGTGATGTATTTATGAAATCAACCGAGGAAATATTACTTTCCTCGGTTCTTTCTTTACAGATAAATTTTTCTTATATGAATCTTCAGATAAAACAAATATTTTTAGTGATATTTCTTCTTCCCACCTTTTAAAAAGGCACTTATCTGCAAGCATTATAAACATTATCAAAATACTTATGTCTGCCTTGAAAATGCTTTCATCCATTAATACTTTAGTGAGCGTTAATCTTAATTTCTTCTGTTGTTTCAATCGCTGTCTTCATCAGCTCGTCAATACAATCATCAAGATTTCTCTCAGAACGCTTAATTACATCTAATCTTGGCTTTGTTACCGGATGTTTTGCCACAAAAATAGTACAGCAGTCTTCGTATGGTAAAATAGATGTCTCATATGTTCCAATCTTTTCTGCAACTTTTACGATTTCATTTTTATCAAGTCCGATACAAGGACGGAATACTGGCATCTGGCACACTTCATTTGTTACATAAAGACTGTGCATTGTCTGACTGGCAACCTGTCCGATACTCTCACCTGTAACGAGGGAAAGACAATTATCCTGATTTGCGAAATGCTCTGCAATCTTCATCATGTAACGACGCATAATGATTGTCAATTCATCATGAGGACATTTCTCATAAATTGCCATCTGAATATCTGTAAAGTTTACAACATGTAATGTAATAGGTCCTGTATATTTTGCAATCTCTTTTGCAAGATCTACTACTTTCTGTTTCGCTCTCTCACTTGTATAAGGAGGTGCATGGAAGTAAGTTGCGTCAATGCTTACACCTCGCTTGGAAATCATGTAACCTGCTACTGGGCTGTCGATACCACCGGAAAGAAGAAGCATTGCTCTTCCGTTTGTTCCAACAGGCATTCCACCTGGTCCCGGAATCTCTCTGGAATAAATGTAAACCTTATCACGAATCTCGACTGTAAGCATAACATCTGGATTATGCACGTCAACACTTAAGTCCTCAAACTTCTCTAATAATCTCTCTCCAAGACGGGCAGCTGCTTCCATAGACGGAATTGGATACTTCTTGTCTGCTCTTCTTACATGTACTTTGAAAGAAAAATGCTTATCTGCATAATCTTCATCTACATATTTTTCTACGACTTCCGCAATCTTTTCAAAATCTTTATCTTCTTCTACTACAATTGGACAAATACCTGCAATACCGAATACATGGCTTAAGCTTTCCACCGCCTCATCAAAATCATACTCTTCATTGGCATGTACAAAAATACGTCCAGATTCCTTTCTGATAGAAAAGTCTCCTACTGGTTTTAATGCATATTTCATCTGACGGACAAGGGCATCTTCAAAGAAACGGCGATTATTTCCCTTGATTCCAATTTCTGCATATTTAATCAAAAATGCTTTGAATTCCATAAATATCTCCTTTTTTATATGATGTACTCTCGTAGTCTTTCTTGTCACAAAATCAAGCTCAAAAAGATTCCGAGAGTACATTATGTTCTAATTGTTTTATCGTCTTGTAAATCTCCGAAGCATCGGCAACAGTTCTTTTAACGCTTCCACACAAATATCTACTTCTTCTACCGTATTAAAAATAGAGAATGAAAAACGAAGCGTCGATTCATAGTATTCCTTTGTAAGACCAATGCCCTTCAAAGTACCGCTGACTTCCGGTTTATTAGATGAACAGGCAGAACCTGCTGATACATAAATCTCACGTTCTTCTAATGCGTGAAGAAGCACTTCACTTCTTACTCCTAAAAAGCTGATACTCGCCACATGCGGAGCATCTCCGGAATTATCCTTCACATCTGGAATCTCTTCCATCACTCTTTTTATAAAATGATCTTTTATCTCTCTGATATGTGCGATCTTTTCCTCATGATTCTCATAAATCAACTCTGCCGCCTTACCAAGCCCTGCAATTCCCGGTACATTTTCTGTTCCGGAACGCATTCCCTTCTGTTGATTTCCACCCCAGATGATTGGCTTTATCTTTGTTCCATTCTTAATATAAATAAATCCGATTCCCTTTGGGCCGTGAATCTTATGTCCACTTACAGAAATCATATCTGCTTTCCATTTCTTAGGGTAACAATTCAACTTACCATATGCCTGAATACAATCGGTATGGAATAAAATCTTTGGATCAAAAGACTTTACAATCTTTCCAATCTCCTCAACCGGTTCGATGGCACCAATCTCATTATTCACGCACATAATAGAAACCATCAATGTATCTTTACGAAGCGCCTTCTTTAATGCCTCTAAATCTACGATTCCATGTTCATCGACAGGAAGATAGGTTACTTCAAATCCCTCATCTTCTAAAAAAGATAATGGATTATATACAGAAGCATGTTCAATACAGCTTGTAATAATGTGCTTTCTCTCTCTTTTATTTGCAAATGCAGTACCGATCAATGCAAGATTATTCGCCTCTGTACCACCAGAAGTAAAATAAATCTCCTTTGGATCAACTTTCAGGCTCTTTGCAATAATCTCTTTCGCATGATTGACATACTTCTCTGCATCAAATCCTTTCATATGCATAGAAGATGGATTGCCGTACTCCTTCTCAAGTACTTCATCCATAATCTCACGCACCTGCGGCAGCGCCCTTGTGGTCGCGCCATTGTCAAAATAAATCTCTGACATTCTCGTTTACAACTCCTTCAAAAAATATATTATGTCTTATTGTTTTTTTGTTCCATTCTCTACACTCAAAAAACAGCCATAAAAAATGGCATAATCGTATATAAACATAACATAAAATGAGAGAGAAGTAAAATGGATTTTGCGGATAAACAGGCGAAAATGAAAAAGGAAATAAATTGAATCTTTGTTATGTACTTGAAATGGACAAAGATATGCGCGAAATATTTGGAAGTATTGCCGGTGGAGCAGCTTATAAATTTGGACTTTTCTTTCACAAAAAAACACAAAGCTGGACTTGTGGCTCACCTGCAAAACCTGTAAAGCTTACTGAAAATGAGGCAATCCAAAAGGCAGAAGAAATACGTAATGATTTGGTAGCAGGTGCTGAAATAATATCTTCCTTTGGTCCTTTAAATTCCACAGCAGATTATGAACAACTCTACAAACAACTGGAACATATTTCTGGAATTAATACAGTATGGCGAATGAAATATTATCAAATGTTATTTCCAATATTGTTTGCACCATTTTATGGACAAGATATACAATTGGATGTATTACATTTTCTAAATCAAACACCAAGCGAGATTCCTTTTATACGCATGGGACAAATCGCACTGTTTTCAAAAAAATGTAATATTCCTGGTATTGTTTTTGGTCATATTTGGGGAAGATCCACTAATCACAATAATAAATCTAATGATTCTGAAACTAATACGCTTTCCGACAAAAAACATAAACTTCACTACTGGATGTACACGGTCTTTGACGATACCAGTTGGATGGAATGCCAGCAAAAAGAAATTATGGTTCTCGGCATGGATGACATAGGAGATTATTCTCAATATGATTCTAAGGAATCTCTTCGTCAGGAATTGATAAGCACTTATGACAACAGTACCTCTCGAAAGAATCAGGCTTTAATGGCATGGAATTTTGCAAACAAGCTGGCGATCAATGATGTCGTTTTTGCAAAGCGAAGTAATACTCTTGTTGGTAAAGGTATTGTCACCGGAGATTATATTTTTGATGATTCTCGCCAGGAATATAAAAATATCCGTACCGTAAAGTGGCTTCAAATTAGCGAATGGGAACATCCCGGTAAGTCTGTTGCCAAACGCTTAACTGATATTACCCCATATACCGACTATATCGAAAAACTTATTACTATCTTTACTCCTGATGAATTGGATGATGTAGATACACAACCTGAAGTAGACTATCCAGAATATTCTTCTGCTGATTTTCTTTCCGATGTATATATGAGTGAGCAAGATTATGAAACATTGGTAAATGTCTTAAAAATGAAGAAAAATATCATTTTACAGGGTGCACCTGGTGTTGGAAAAACATTTACTGCCAAACGTCTTGCCTATTCTATTATTGGTGCAAAAAATCCTGACCGTGTTCAAATGATTCAGTTCCACCAGAGCTATTCCTATGAAGATTTTATTGAGGGATATCGTCCGACAGAAAATGGGTTTACAATCAAAAAGGGGTCTTTTTACAAATTCTGCAAACTTGCTGAGGATGACGATGAAAATGATTATTTCTTTATTATTGATGAAATCAATCGCGGTAATTTAAGTAAAATATTCGGTGAATTATTTATGTTGATTGAAAAAGACAAACGTGGTATTGAACTCCAGTTATTATATTCTGATGAGAATTTTTCTGTACCACCCAATGTATATATTATCGGCATGATGAATACTGCTGATCGTAGCCTTGCCATGTTAGATTATGCTTTAAGACGACGTTTTTCATTTTTTACTATGAAACCGGGATTTAATACTATTGGTTTTCAGACTTACCAAGATTCTTTAAAAAGTGACGCTTTTAAAAAATTGATTTCTTGCATAAAACAATTAAATTCAAAAATAGCAGCAGATATTTCTCTTGGAGAAGGATTTTGTATCGGGCATAGCTATTTTTGTGGACTAACTGCCAAAACAGCTACTGTCCAAACACTTACATCCATTATAGAATATGAATTGATTCCTCTTTTAAAAGAATATTGGTTTGATGAACCTGAAAAAATCATCGACTGGTCTGATAGATTAAGGAGTACCGTCAAATGATTCCCATTCAAAATATTTACTATATGCTGTCCTATGCTTTTCAAACATTACAGGCAGAGAATTACAAAGACTTAGCAGCAGAAAACTTTCATAATACTGCAGAATTATGTGCAGCGATTCTTGATAAAGGAATTGGTATTCAATTAAAACATGGTTTAAGAAGAGATTATGTATCAAAATCCGAATCTCTTTCTACACTACAGGGAAAACTTAACATTTCAGAATCCATCAAGACCCAGACAATGCTCAAAAAACAAATGATTTGTACCTATGATGAATTCTCAACCAATATACAATTTAACCAAATTATTAAATCCACTGTATTACTGCTTCTTAAAGCGAATATTACAAACAGCCGAAAAAAGAGTCTAAGAAAACTATTGCTATTTTTTTCTGACGTTAATGAAATTGACCTGCATTTTGTAAATTGGAATCAACAGTATAATCGCTCTAATCAAAACTATCAAATGTTAATCGGTATGTGCTATCTAGTCTATAAGGGTCTTCTGACAACACAAAATAACGGCACTACTAAACTCATGGATTTTTTTGACGGACAACGAATGTGTCGCTTATATGAAAAATTCTTGCTTGAATATTATCGGAAAGAACATCCAGAACTCACCGCCAATGCATCACAAATTGCATGGCAGCTTGATGATACTGAAAATCAAATGCTTCCTAGGATGCAGACAGATATTATGTTATCCAAAAACAATAACATACTTATTATTGATGCCAAATATTATTCGCATATGACCCAGCAACAATACGGAATACATACTCTGCATTCCAATAATCTTTATCAGATTTTTACCTATGTAAAAAATAAGGAATTTGAATTGAGAAACTATGAACATACTGTATCAGGAATGCTTCTTTATGCACAAACCGATGAAGATATTATTCCTAATAACACCTACCATATGAGCGGAAATCAGATTTCTGTTCTTGCATTAGATTTAAACCAGGATTTTTCAAAAATCTCCAGAACTTTAGATGACATCGCCAAAAATTTTCTTTAAAATTTTTAAAGGAAGGGACCTAATATCCCTTCCTTACTTCTATTACCCCTATTGTAACAAAAAATCTATAAACTTCCTCATAAAGCGAAGAACCAAAATGGATACACCTATAGCTGCCGCTATACATACAATTGAAAAAAACATCTGAAAAATCACCTGACTATCCATAGCATATGAAACTGCGTTATTCATTGTATCTCCCCCTGACTATCTTTTGATACTTCATTTTACCATATCTCTGTATTTTTATCAAAAATTTTTCATTTTAAAAATTACATTTTTTATATTTTTTTACATTTATTAGTTGTTTTTCTTCTTAAATATGATATACTATTCCTCACCAGTTGTATCACCGAGTTCTTGACACACGTATACTATACGTATTATAATATAATTATAGAAAGGGGTGGCATACTATGCCAATGAAACCAAAAGAAATGATAAGATTATTAAAAAAAAATGGTTTCATAAAAATAAGTCAAAATGGTTCCCATGTGAAAATGAAGAATTTTAAAACTGGCAAGCAAACAACAGTTCCTCTTCATAGCAAAGATTTAAAAAAAAGACTAGAAGATGCCATCCTAAAACAAGCGGGCTTAAAATAGCCTTATTTCATCTATAATAACTCACATACATTGGAGGTATCCATTATGAAAAAATTATTTTATCCTGCTGTATTTCATATTGCAGAAGAAGGCGGTTATTGGGTGACTTTTCCTGACTTTCCCGAATGTCTAACTCAGGGAGAAAATATGCAAGAAGCCTATGATATGGCTATAGATGCTTTAGGACTTATCTTAACTGATGACATTAACAACCATAAAGAACTTCCAGAACCGTCTAACATCACACATGTTGATGATGGAGTTGTCGTAATCATCCCATATGATTATTTGGAATATAATCGAAAGTATCATAATAAATCTATCAAAAAAACTTTAACAATCCCTGAATGGTTGAATAACGAAGCATTGCGATTGAATTTAAACTTTTCACAGATTTTGCAGGATGCTCTTTTAAACAAAATTCAATCTCGTTAATGGCTATAATTCTTTCATTTGGTAATACTGCAATCATAGATTATAATATACTTAACAAGGCAGCTAATACGATAGCTTCACCTATCCATTTCCGGCAAGTTTAGGTTAAAAAACAGAACCCCCACAACTTTATAGATAGCAAATGTGATGTCGGAGCAAGTAAAAATGCGGCTGAGCATTTTCTACGCAGCGAAATCTTCACATGTGCTATCTATAAAGTTGCGGGGGTTCGTCTGTTTTTAATCTAAATCAATCCAATCCTACACCGGATATGCTCCATTCTTTACATCGGCTTTTGCAGGATCAATCTTATTCTCCTGTGCCGCTCTGTATTTAAAGAATTCGGTTGCTACCTGTGGGAACAATGCGTATGTAAGCACATCTTCGTCCTGTTCTTTCCACTGGCTCATCTCTGCCTCGATCTTAGATAATTCCGGTTCAAGAAGGTCGGCTGGACGACAGGTAATTGGCTTTTCATCGCCGATTGCCTTTTTCTGTACTTCTTTATTCATTGGTTTTACGGTCTGACCGTATTCTCCACGAAGAAGGGCTTTTGACTCGTTTGTAATCATTTTATAACGCTCTCCGGTAAGTACATTTAATACAGCCTGCGTTCCGACAATCTGACTGGACGGTGTAACTAATGGTGGTTCACCGAAATCTTTACGTACCTTTGGCACTTCCTCTAATACCTCATAGAACTTATCAGATGCGCCCTGCTGCTCTAACTGAGATACGAGGTTGGAAAGCATTCCTCCCGGTACCTGATACATTAACGTCTTGATATTTACGCCAAGTACCTTTGGACTCATTAAACCATTTGCCAGATATTTCTCACGTATTGGGCGGAAATAGTCTGCAATCTCGCCTAAAAGCTTCTGGTCAAATCCTGTATCAAATTCTGTACCGCGGAATGTTTCAGCCATAACTTCTGTTGCCGGCTGGCTTGTTCCCATTGCAAATGGAGATATGGCTGTATCAATGATATCGACTCCTGCTTCTACTGCTTTTAAGTAAGTCATTCCACCGACACCACTTGTATAGTGTGTATGAAGTTCGATAGGAATGTCTGTTGCCTGCTTTAATGCAGTTACAAGGCGAGTTGCTTCATTCGGCACTAAAAGACCTGCCATATCTTTGATACAAAGGGAATCTGCACCCATTTCTTCGATATTTTTCGCTGTATTTTTCCAGTAATCTAATGTATAGGCATCACCAATTGTATAAGAAAGGGCAACCTGCGCATGTCCTCCCTCTTTCTTTGTTGCATTTACCGCTGTCTGTAAGTTTCTAAGGTCATTTAAACAGTCAAAGATACGAATGACATCAATTCCGTTTGCGATAGACTTCTGTACGAAATATTCTACAACATCATCCGGATATGGCTTATATCCTAAAATGTTCTGTCCGCGGAATAACATCTGTAACTTTGTATTTTTGAAGCCGTCTCTTAATTTACGAAGTCTCTCCCATGGGTCTTCCTTTAAGAAACGCAGGCAGGCATCAAATGTTGCGCCTCCCCAGCATTCTACTGCATGATAACCAACCTGATCCATCTTATCTACGATTGGCAGCATCTCCTCTGTTGTCATTCTTGTAGCAATCAGAGACTGATGTGCGTCACGGAGAACAGTTTCAACGATTTTAACTGGTTTTTTCTTAATTTCAGCCATAATTTCTCCTCTTTTATTTCAAATCACGTAATGAATTACTCTTATAAACTCATCATCAAATCTAACGATTCTTTATACTCCAAAAATTGCCATAAATGTTCCGGCTGCTACCGCTGTACCGATAACTCCGGCAACGTTTGGTCCCATCGCATGCATCAGTAAGAAGTTTGATGGATCTGCTTCCGCACCAACTTTCTGGGATACACGGGCTGCCATAGGAACGGCAGATACCCCGGCAGAACCAATTAATGGATTTACCTTACCACCTGTAACCTTACACATAAGTTTACCAAACAGGACACCTGCTGCAGTACCAACAGCAAAAGCTACAAGACCTAATACTACAATCTTGATTGTGCTGACATTTAAGAATGCCTCTGCACTTGTTGTCGCACCAACGGATGTACCAAGAATAATAACTACGATGTACATAAGAGCGTTAGACGCTGTCTCTGAAAGCTGTTTTACTACGCCGGACTCTCTAAAAAGGTTACCGAGCATCAGCATACCAACTAATGGTGCTGTTGTAGGAAGAATCAGACATACAACAACTGTTACAACGATAGGGAACATAATTTTCTCTGTTTTTGTAACGGTTCTTAACTGTTCCATCTTAATCTGACGTTCCTTTTCTGTAGTAAGGAGTTTCATGATCGGTGGCTGAATAATTGGTACAAGTGACATATAAGAATATGCCGCTACCGCAATTGGTCCCATTAAGTCTGTCTGCCCAAGCTTTCCGGCAAGGAAAATAGAAGTAGGACCATCGGCTCCACCAATAATGGAAATTGCTGCTGCTGCCTTTCCGTTAAATCCCATAAGCATTGCAAGGAAATACGCGCTGTAAATACCAAACTGCGCCGCAGCTCCCAGCAAGAAACTTGCTGGATTGGCAATCAGCGGACCGAAGTCTGTTAGTGCTCCAACGCCTAAGAAAATCAGTGAAGGGAGAATACTCCATTCATCTAATAAGTAAAAATAATGTAATAATCCGCCTTCTTCCATAATGGACGGATATAAGTTAACCAGCAGCATACCAAAAGAAATCGGCACTAACAAAAGTGGCTCATATCCTTTGGCGATGGCCAGATATAAGAAGACTAAAGCAACCAGTATCATAATGAAGTTACCTGGCTTTAAGAATGCAAATCCGGTCTGTGCTGCGAGATTCGTCATTGTCTCTACAACATAACTCATAAATCTTCCTCCGTTTTATTTTGCAAATATGCTCTAGTTCATTGTAGCCAGTACATCTCCGCCTTCTACCATATCTCCAACTGCTACTTCCACACTTGCGATAACACCATCCTGTGCTGCACAGATTTCATTCTCCATCTTCATAGCCTCTAATACAAGAACAGCATCGCCCTTCTTTACAGAAGCACCTGCCTGTGCCTTTACTGCTACGATCTTACCTGGCATTGGTGCTGTAATCTTTACGGCACCGGCACTTCCGGAAGTCTTTGGGGCAGCTTTCTTAGCTGGAGCCGGAACGGCTGCTGGTGTACTTACCGGCGCTGCACTTGCTTCTCCTGCACCTAATTCTTCTACTGCTACATCATAAGCAACACCATTAACTGTAATTCTATAATTTTTCATTGTAAATCCTCCTGAATGATTTTATGTACTTCTAAAATCTTTCTATAGCTAACTTTTCAAAACTTTATAAAAAGATTCCAAGAATACATTTTTGCTATCTTCTCTTCACTCTCTTGATTGAACGAACGACCAACTTATCTGCACTGACTGCTGCTCCTCCATTCGCTGCCATGATTGCCGCTGTGATTACTGCGACAAGTTCACCATCATCCACAAGTTCCTCTTCTTCCACAACTTCTTCAAGAATCGGACGCTTTGGAGCCGGTCTTTCTTCCTGCGCAGCCTTTTTCTCTTTCTTAGAAGAACGATTCTTTAACGCTCTCTCAATAGATGGGATATATACAAAAAGAGAAATCAGTAAAGAAATGAAAATCAGTACTGCAAATACAGTTCCCATACCCATCAAAGTATTTAATAAGGCTTGTTCAAATACGTTCATACTCTCACCTCACTATACTGCCGTATGCTTCTTTGTCACTGGAGTTACTTTCTTTCCGTAAAGCATTTCATAAGCAGCGATAAGACGCTTTCTTGTTGCGTCCGGCTCGATGATGTCATCTATATATCCCCTCTTTGCAGCTGCTAATGCACTGCTCTGTCCTTCTGCATATTCCGCAGTTTTCTCTGCGATAAGTGCTGTCTTATTCTTATCTGTATTGATTGCCTCTGCATACATGATACGAACTGCCTGTTCTGCATCCATCATTCCTACAGATGCCTGTGGCCATGCCAGAACAAAGTCAGCTCCGATAGCTTTAGAATTCATTACTTCCGCTGCAGTTCCATAAGCCTCGCCTGCAATGAGATTAATACGAGGTACACTAACCTGTGCAAGTGTTGTTGTAAACTTCGCTAATGCGAGCGCCTGCTTTCTCTCTTCATGTGCGTTGGCACGAAGTCCTGTCACGTTCGTTACAGTAAGAAGAGGAATCGAAAATGCATCACAGAACTTAATAAATCTTTCTGCTTTTTCAAGACCATTTCTTGTTAAAACGGACTCACCATCTACTGGCTGGTTGGCAACCGCACCTACTGTCTCTCCATTCAGACGGATAAATGCAGTTACCATCTCTTTGGCATAGGCTGCCTTTGTCTCTATGTACATATTGTTGTCAGAAATAGATTTTAAAATGTAAGCGGCATCATATGCGGCATCATTTAACTCAGGAATAACCCTATTTAAATCATCATCGTTATCAAAGTAAACATCTTCTGCTTCATAATCAGAAGGAAGTACATCAACGAGAATACGAAGCTGGTCAAGAAGTGCTTCTTCTGTCTCACATACAAAATCTACGTTACCAGCCTGCTCAGACTGGAACTGTGCTCCTGCCGTATTCTGACGGGATTCTTCATTCCCCGCTAATGCATTCGGACTGTTGATAAAGAGACTGCCGTTCTCCTTCTCCATCAATGTAAAATCAGACATAGCGGACATTACGGCACTTCCTCCTCCACACATTCCAAATACTGCAGAAATCTGTGGAATCATTCCAGATGCCTGTGCCTGCTTATTAAAAATCGTTCCAAAAGCGTGAAGGGCATCTGTCGCTTCCTGTAATCTAAGTCCTGCACAATCCAGCATTCCAATGATTGGCGCACCTGTTTTCATCGCCAGATCATAAAGGGAAGCAATTTTCTTCGCATGCATCTCACCTACGGAACCTCCAAGTGCGGAAGCATCCTGACTGTAAACATAAACCATGCGGTCATTAATAACTCCGTATCCAGTGATAACACCATCACCTTCTACTTTCTTTGCACCGAGATTATAATCGGTATTACGAGCGGAAACATATCCACCAACTTCCACAAAACTGTGGTCATCAAACAGATAATCAATGCGCTCTCTGGCATTCATTTTTGAATTACCCATATTCTTTCCTCCATAAAAATGCTATATTGTATACCTTGTTGCTCTTTCATTCTATGTAATAATAACAAATTATTATCATGTTAGCAACCATTTTCTGTTAGTTATTTAACATTTATTTTATTTTGCCCATTCCACTAAACAAAATGAACATTCTGCCTATTTGCAAATTTTTTAACAATTCTTTCAATTTTCTTTCTGAATCTCCTGTTTTTTTCAGGAACGCTTGTGTATTTTTCCTGTTTTTCTCTATTTTATCTTTAAAATTCTATTTTTGTTTTATATGTCCATTTTTATTTCGTTATAATTTTAACGTATTTTGACATTCAATTACTAGTTGGTTTTTCTATTTTTTCGTCATTTTATACAAAATATTCTCATTCTATCAAATATCTTCCGTTTTTCTTCATAATTTCACTCATATTTCCATCATTCTTCTTCTCTCGCTTATATTCTCCTCCTGTCTTTTTTAAATCAAAGATATAGTATCCAAAATCAATTTTGAACTATTTTTGTCAAACTTTTTTCACAAACTAATAGCACTCCCTTTCATTTTATACAACTGTATATGCATACCACGAAGTATTTTCAAAAAATCAGAAAGAAATTATAAACTGTCAAGAAAAGCCTGTAATTTTGCACAAATACTCCTTTATTTTTTCACACAAAAAAGGTATAATAAACAAAATAAACAATTCTTTCACAATAAAGGAGGAGGACATCTTATGGAAAACCGCAAAATTCAATTTCGTTCAAAAGCCTGTAATCTACATCTTTCTGCCTATCCGGGACATTTCGCAACAAAGCATTCTCATGTCAACTACTTTTTAGATATGACAACATTAAAAGTACGTCAGTCTAATGCAGAAGAAGCTGCAAGAGCGTTAGTTCCACTTTATAAACATAATACCGTCGTCGATACCATCGTATGTCTTGACGGAACAGAAGTAATCGGTGCATTTTTAGCAGAAAAGCTTACAGAGAGCGGATTCTTCTCTTACAACCAGCATAAATCTATCTATATTGTTACTCCAGAAATAGATTCAGATGGTCAGATGTTCTTCCGCAAAAACATCCAGCCAATGATTAAAGATAGAAATATCATTATTTTAATGGCATCTGTCACAACTGGAATCACAATCAACCGAAGCTGGGAATGTATCGAGTACTATGGTGGCAAACTGCAGGGAATTTCAGCAATATTTAGTACGCTTTCTGAATATGGTAATCTTCCTGTTAATGCGCTGTTTACTCCAAATGATATTCCTACTTACCATACATATGATAAGCATGACTGCCCATATTGTAAGAGTGGTCAGAAAATCGATGCTTTGGTAAACGGACATGGATATTCCGAATTACTATAACTACTAATTTGTAGATTTCGTATAGACGAAAAAGAGAAACCATACCATATCCCAGATGCGGATGAGCATTTTAAACACAACGACTACAGAGCAGATGGGATATGGTATGGTTTCTTTTTTCGTCTGTTTTCTCTTAATGAATCGTAATCCATTTCAAAATTTTACTTTGGGTTTCTACGAATTGTTCATATTCTTCCCGGCTGTTTTGCTGATATTCCAGTGTGACATACTTTGGTGCTACGCGCTCTACAAATTCCCGGACACCTTCTCCGATAAAAGGCTGATGCAGATCAATATGACAGGCATGGTCATATGCAAGGCGAAATAGTTCATAAAATGGAATCTTATCAAAGTCTATCGGATGTTCTCTCCATTCTTTTCGCTGTTCTCTTACATAATCCCCTCCAAGTGACAGCTGCAGGTGCATTCCTTTAAACCAGTGGAGCATCTGTGCTTTTTCGTATTTGTCTATCATTTTATTCAGATATGCTACGGCATCTTCTGGAGTCTTTAGCTGTGTTGTTGTATTCATATAATGTCCGGTATCGAGCATAATTCCCTTTTTTTGTGTATGCATTCCTTCTATAAGCCGGCGGGTAAGGCGGACATTTTTCAAGGTAAGCCCGCTCCACCAGAGATTCTCTACAAGAAAGTCGAATGGATATTCTTTTTCATCAAGGAGGGTATTGATGACCTCTAAGCTTGCATCAATCACTTCTTTATCTGTATAGCGGTATTTATAAATATAGCTCTCCCGGAGTGTCACTTCTGAAACATGGAAAACTACATACTTTGCTCCAACTTGTTCTGCATAGGCAAGATCGTCCCGCAAACTGTTCAGATAAGATTCCCTGCTCATTCCTCCAAAGTATTCCAGCCACTGCTCTCTTGAATCAAATTCCTGATCTAGGCGTTCATAATTCCCCTTCCACCAGTCCATCCAGAAAATATGAAAATACAGATGTACCCCATTCACCATATCCGGCAGAATCTTTCCTTCATCTGGCTCGCCTGCCCGAATCACTTCCAGTCCATTTAATCCTCGTGACTCATAAGACTTTCTAATATCTTCACTATCTTTATAACGATTTAGCATCCCTTCATAAATTGAAAAATTCATGGAACGACATTCTGGTATTTTCTGCATAGTTTCCCCCTTCAATCTCGTATACTCTCAGAATCTTTCTAAGAATACATTTTATCTATACTTATCATCCATACTTATTTCAAAAATGCCCCATCATTCTGGCAATCTTTCTGAAGTTCAAAAACGCCCCGGCTATTCATCTCATCAGATCATATTTTATTTTTATCCGCTGCAGCTTTTCCAACAATGGCTTTGCTCCAATCCACAGAAAAATAAATGTAGAACTGGCATGAACAAGATCTACCGGAATACCTGAAATATAGATTGCAAGCAGTCCTTCCCATGTAAAATCATACACACTCATAAAGAGAGCCGCTGGATTCATGATTCCTCCATAAATGAACACCGTCACAAGGAATCCATATATACAAAGGCTGAGCCGTTTGGTCGGAAGCAGTCCTATTCGGTAAAGGATTCCTGACAAAAATCCGATAAAACCCATCGCAAACATCTGCCATGGGGTCCATGGTCCCTGCCCAAATAAGAAATTGCTGACTACCATCGTCATGGCACCAACTAAGAATCCCGCCTCGCCGCCAAATGCGATTGCACTGATGATCACGATTGCTATAATCGGCTTAAAGCTCGGTATCATAAAAAATGCTGCCCGGCCGGCGGTTGCCAATGCTACCATTGTTGCAAGAACAACTAGCTCTCTCACCTGAGGTTTTCGTCCCTCAAATACCATAAAAAACGGTAATAACGAGTATATAATGATTACCAGGCTAATAAAATAATACTTTCTTGGACCAAAAATCTTTTCAAATACTGTGCCAACGGCGGCAACATCCATAACATAAAATCCGACAGCAATTGTGAGGGGAATCGCTACAAGCAAGAGAAAGAGACTTACTCTGGTACGAACAGAAAGCCTGCGTTTTTCCTGCTTTTTCCAGATTTCGGTATCCATCTCAAACATATCATTATCTAAAATGACATCTCCCGCCCTGCCTTCTCCTGACAAATCTCCTGCTAATTCTTTTAAAGCAGAAGCTTTCCTGCTTTTTGGTAAAAAGATACGCTTTATCTTTGCAGAAATCGTATCTTCATTCACGATTGGAGAAGCGTAAAATTCTTTCAAGAACTCCTGACTTGATTTCCAGTCTGCCATTGTTCACACTCCTTTTTTAAGACATTCCACAACGTCCTCCCCGGTAACCGCCATGGGAAAATACCTTCTAGCCATTCGGTTTGCCGCTGTTGTATAAAAATTATTTCCGGCAAAGAATTCTCCCGGAGTTCCACATGCCACAATATTTCCATCAAAAAACAAACCACATCGGTCTGCATAAGAAGCGCAGAACTCAATATCATGAGAAATCATAAAAACAGTTACGCCCTGCTCTTTGAGTAATGCCAGTATTCCGGCAAATTCTTTTTTAAAATAGCTGTCAAGTCCTTTGGTCGGTTCATCCATCAACAAAAGCTTTGGCCGCAATAACAAAATCTTAGCCAGGGCAAGCCTCTGCTGCTCTCCCCCGCTTAAGTCATACGGATGACGATGCAGTAATTCTTCCAAATGTGTTACTTTAATGATTCCTTCCACCGCATCCTTTTTATCCATGGCAAGCTGATATTCTTCATCCTTTTTCTCTTTTACACCGCCTACCATTTCAAACAGTTCTAATTCCACACTTTTCTTTACAAAAAGGGACTGCGGGTTTTGCGGCAGTACTCCAAGAAAATTGCGGAACAGTTCTTTATCGCTGTAACGACGGATATCCTTACCTTCTAAAAGTACTTTTCCACGATATGGCTTTCTCAAACGGCTCAAAAGTGAAAGTGTTGTTGACTTCCCGGTTCCATTTCCTCCAAGCAATGCAAAGAATTCTCCTCTTTTTAAGGAAAAGCTTAGTCCCTTTACGACATCCGGCAGTTCTTTATCATAGCGGAACCACAGATCATCACACGCTAAGATGATATCTTCTTTTTTCTCTTTAAACTTTTCTGTAAACTTTTCTGTAATCTTAGAAAAAGAAGATTTTCCTTTTTGGGAATCACTCTCTTTTCTATATGAAGAAGATGCATTTGCTGGTGAAATGCCTTTTTTCTTACAAACTATATCCAGCCACTTTCGCCCGTCACGAACAGTAATCGGGCAGGGCTGCTCTGACTCTACTTTGGCATAAACCTGCATCGGCACCGGCATAGCTAAAAACATCTCATGATTGCGCTTCTTTAATTCTTCTCCGATTTCCGGCGGTGTGCCAACACATAAAATCTGCCCTTCATCCATGACCACTACCCTGTCAGCAGAAGGAAATACTTCCTCTAAACGATGTTCCGTAAGAATAATTGTCGTTCCAAGATCACGATTAATCTTCTTTACTGTTTCCAAAAAATCAGAAGCTGCAATCGGATCAAGCTGAGAGGTCGGCTCATCAAGAATCAGCATATCCGGATGCATGGCCATGATAGATGCCAGATTCAAAAGCTGTTTCTGTCCTCCGGAAAGTTCCGATACATTTTTATAAAACCAGTCCTGAATCCCAAAATAACTTGCCATTTCCGCTACCCGGATACGGATATCTGCGTTACTGTATCCAAGGCTTTCCAAACCAAATGCCAGCTCATGCCACACTTTATCTGTCACGATCTGATTATCCGGATTCTGTAATACATATCCAATCCTCTGACTCTGCTCCCGGTTACTCATCTCCCCGATTGGTACTCCCTGAAAAAGGATCTCTCCTTTTCGCTTTCCATGCGGCGTCAGGGGAGTCTTTAAATGTGTCAGAAGTGTACTCTTTCCACATCCACTCTTTCCGCAAAGAACAAGGAATTCCCCGTCCTCCACCTGCAAAGAAACATGATTTAGCGCCCTCTTTTTTTCTTCTGGATAAGCAAAACACAAATCATTGATTTCTAATATACTATTTTTCTTTTCTGACAAACCATTCGCTGTCACCCTGCACCTCCAAACTTGCTTTTTATCTCCTGTATATACGGCTATTCAACTTCCCACAAACGGTACCCAGCCGGTGATGCACTTTCTACCTGTCCTCTTCTCGCCTTCCACATCCTTCGGTCTAAAATCTCCATCGCTGCTGGCATGATACTAAACAATAAAAAAGCGGCAAAGACAAGCAGGCTGCCTGCTGTAAAGGGTACTCCCTTTACAACGATCCGAGGATTATAAGAACAAAATGCATACCCCTTTGAAAAGCCCCATATCGCTGCTCCGAATGTAATGATCATAAAAATAAGGCACAAAAAATCCCTTTTATCGAAATGATATAAAGAAAAGGCGGTTCTGCCCTTCTCTCCATATCCCCGGCACTTCATTGAATCCGATGTTTCAATCGCATTCTCCAAAGACCAGGTAACCAGAATCGAAAAAATTGTAATTCCATGCTTTGCTCTCTTAATAAGGCTCCCATTCTCTACACTTCGCCCGACACACTTTTGCCCATCAGAAATAACAGATGATTCTTTGATAAACTTCGGTACAAAGCGAAGGCACATGGAAAGTACTAAAGAAAGTGCCGGGATGATTCTTCCAAAAAGATAAATAAACTTATCTGATGTCATAACAACTGTGTAGCAGGAAAACCATACAAGAGTACATACCAGCATCACTGCCATCACAAGACCGTACACACAACTTTCTAATGTAAACGGATTTCCATTATGAAGATATCCTATAATCGTTACTCCATAATGATTAAACATCGGATTAATTAGGGCAACAATGATCATCATCGGTAATGAGAAGAGCAGATTAAACTTTACTGTCTTTTTCCATCCTTTTAAAACAACGGAATACGCAACAGCGCATATAAATGAAATTGCCAGAATCACAGGATGAACAACAAACATCGTCACCCCGATCGTTCCGCAAAAATACAGCATATTTAAAACAGGATGATATGTCGAAAATGTATCTTTCATCTAAATCAAATCTCCATTACATCAAATTTCTATTATATTAAATCTTTATTATATCAAATCTCTATTTCATACATCCTTAATACATCGAATTATCTCCAACATCCTTACCAAGATTACATGTATAAACCCAGTTGATCACATCGCCGTCCTGTACCGTATACTTACTGCATCCGTAGTTAGGAAACCAGCCATTTACGTTATACATCCATCCGGAAAGCTGTCCGCAGTCGAATTCATACAGATTATTAATTCCTTCCACATAAGCTGAATTATAAGCCGGTGTAAAAGAAGACTCCATCTGGATTCCTGCATCCTTACATACACGCTGTAATACGTCATGTACAGACTCTCCTTCCGTAAATTCTACCTCGGAAGCTGCCAGAATCCATCCATCAGAAGGAACAAATTCTTCCTTGCCACTTTTTAAATCACTCATGTTATTAAGAATCGTCGCGCAGCTGATTGAAATCGTACACGTATGGGAAGAACCTGAAACTTCTTCATCATTTGCAACATCCTGCTTGCCGGAAGAACCAGAAGAAGAAGCTCCTCCATCAGAAACATCTCCACTTCCTGAACTTCCTTCTTCGTTATAAGAATTCTCTCCTGAATTCCCCGATTCATCACTTCCTTCCGATTCACTGTTCGTTGTTCCGTTTTCTGCCTTATTCGCTGCGCTTGCTCCTTTATTTTGCTGTTCTGTAATACCTCCGATAATATAACAATCTCCGTCCAGAGAAGTTACGCTCATTTTTAAAGAAGTGGTTCCTTTCTGTGGCTTTGTATCCTTTTTGGCAGCAGTCGTTGCTTCCTTCACCTTATCAGACGAATCCTTCTGTGATGCAGATGTATCCTTTTTCTTGGAAGAATCCTCTTCTGCCTGTGCTGTTACCACAACATCGCTCATCCTTGCAAGCTTTCCAGCCTGTTCCTTTACAAGATAAGCAGAATTCGACTGCCACGCTTCCGGAAGCTGTACCTCTAAATCTGGTACACAGATCAGCCCTTTCCCGTACATTGTCATCTTCAATGCATCATTTGCATTGTTTGCCTGCTTCTTTAAATCATCAAGACCTTTCTCTGAAAAATCAATCTTCAAATTCTGATCTGCTGGATTCTGAATCTTTGAACAGTCATACGTCCAGATATATGTAATTCCATCATCTGTTGTCCCTTTAAACTGTACCTTTTTATTGTCTCCTGCAACGGTCTTAAACTGTTCCTTCGTAATAATTCCATCCTCCGGAATCTCATTCATATCCGCAAGTGTTGCTGTCTTGCCGGACTTTTTACCGGAAGAACTTCCTCCATTACCGGACTTTCCACAACCGGTTGAAACAATCAATAACATACTCATAAGCAGTGCCAGAACGACACGCATAAATCCCTTTTTCTTCATAAATACTTTTTCCCTTTCTTTGTATATCCTTAGCTTTAACTCTGCTCACTATACACCTTATTTTTCTTTAAAAAACAGATTATCTTTTTAATCTATTCCTTATCTCCGCCTTTTTGAAAATTGCGTAATGCACTTGCAATCCTATGACGCTTTTTATATAAAATGAAAGCAATAATCACTACCACTGCAATAGCGCAAATCCTTTTGACTATATAAAATATCCCTAAACCAGCCACAATCTTTGAGGTATCATTATCCTTTTCGGCTGTGGTGTCCGCTTCCGCTGCATCTGTCTCATCCGCCGCATAAGTATCCGGTACGTAATCCTCTCCGCTAAAGTTCCAGCTTCCTGTCGTTGCCTCTGCTGCCGTATCTTTCTTCTTCGCTGTCGTTCCTGTTGCACTCTTTGACGCAGTACTTCCCGTACCTGTACCGGAAGTGCTTCCGGAAGAAAGTGTCTTTGTCGTTCCCGAAGCAGTTGGTGTTCCACTTCCTGTACTTACTGAACGATTCGTTGTTCCCGATGTCGGTGTTGTAATTCTTTTTGTCTGACTTCTTGCTGCTGTAGTTGTTGTTGTCTTTTTGGCGGTTGTCGCTGTTGCCGGTGCAGTCACCACGACCTTACAGGTTGCTTTCTTTCCACTTCCGTCCTTTGCCTTTACTGTAATTGTCGCTGTTCCTGCCTTCTTTCCAGTTACCTTTCCTTTTGAACTTACTGTCGCAATCTTTTTATTGGAAGAAGTCCATGTTACAGACTTATTCGCTGCATTCGTTGGTGCAACCGTCGCTTTTAACGTCTTACTCTTTCCTTTTGTAAGATAGATCGTACTATAATTTAACCCCACTTTTATTACCTTTACTTTAGAAGCTGCCGGCTTTGTTTCTGTCTTTTTTGCTGTCGTTGTCGTTGAAGAAGAATTTCCTCCACTATTACTCCCCGTATCAATCGTCGGGCTGACTACCGGCTTCGTTCCTGCCGAAATAGCCACATCACTCATATCATAAAGAAATGTCTCTCCATCCAAAAATCTACGGTAAGCAACTGTTGCATACAATCCCTGTTCCGTTGCCATTCCATCGATAATGCCACCGGCACCGCCACCATTATTCCCGGCATCAGCAGCTACATGCATAAATCCCCCTTCTGGCATATAATACTGGAATAATCCTGTCATCGGCCATTTCCCATTCTTAATAAAACGGGCATCTTCCCCACAATCTATTCCCACGCCGCAAAGAGCTGTGATAATCTGTGCCACACTTTCCGAAGTTTCTGTTTTCATCGTGCCAAAACCACCACTGGAAAGCTGATTCTTTTCTATCCATGCAAGTCCCTTGTCAATTGCCGCTGTAACATCCTCATATCCATCTTTATTATAATAAGAAGCCAGCGCCTGCATCGCCATTCCCGTCATATCAGAATCTCCGGTTGTCCCCATCATTGTCCAGCCACCATCCTGACACTGCATCCCTACAACCTTCTTAACAAGTAACTCCTCTGAGTTTTGCTGCACTGCAGAAGGGTCTTCTGGAATCTCATATGCCGGATTACTGTTTAACGCGATCAAAGCCCAAATCGTGCCGTTATTCCCCTGTCTGCTTACATTCTCATAATCTGACAGATACGCTAACAGGTTATGTCCCATCACATCTCTTGCATCAACACCAATCGCTGTTAATGCAAGAATAAGCTTTGAATAATCCGAATACTTTGCTCTTGTAATCTGCCAGTCCTTACTCTCACAGTATGCAATCACATTACTGTAAAAAAGATTTATATAAGATTCCGGCACATACAGCCCACTCCTTTTTAAACCAATAACATTCCATATGCTACTGTAATCCGGCTTCGTATCTTTACTTAAGATATAGCTTCTTACCTTAGATAAAACCGTATCAATATCCGGGCTTAAGACTTCTGCCTCTGCTTCCGTCTGCACTGCCACTCCTGATTCATCAGACTGTCCCTGTGCCGCATCTTCCTCTGCACCCCAAGCATAAAAACCATAACTTCTTCCAAGCTGCAAATTCTTACGGACAATCTTTCTCTCTTTTTTTGTTAATGTCTGCTCTTGTGTACTTTCCTGTACATCTGCCTCTGTATTTGTTGATGCATCTGCATCTTCCCTGGTCTGCTGCTCCTCCTCTTCCGAAGACTCCGTCTCCTCCCTTTCTGATGTCTCACTTTCTGACATAGAAAAATCGCCTGTACTCTCTGCAGCAGAAGCTGCCGCGGCCGGTTCTGCCCCATTATCTGCCGCATATGCATAGTATGGAACTATAAATGCCACAAGCAGAGCAAAAAGTACAAGCGATATACATTTTCTTTTTAACCTTTGATACATCTTGTTCATTCTACCCTCTCCTTCACTCATTTTACAAAATATCCAAGAGAAATTGAGAGTTTTCCGTAGAAAAGAAAGGCCCATGCATTAGGTGCACAGGCCAAATACTTTTATAAAACTGTTACATTCTCTAGCCCAGATATTTGTTTTCATTCTAAAATCAAATGGCTGGCAATTCAGAATGAAAATAAGGAGCGTTCCCTAAGTGAGCCTGAGAAGCAAGCCATGTACATATTATAACATAGACTTTTAAAAAAATATGCCAACCAGACGGGTGTATTTGCTTCATTTTAGGAAATTAAGCGGGTAAAATTGTCCTACAATTATTTCACCTTCATTTTCTTTACATTTGAGTAATTACCGTAATAAGTTGTTCCTCCTGCTTTACGATAAGTACGGATCTTGAAGTAATAAGTTTTCTTTTTCTTTAACTTTCCGGCTTTATAAGTCACTGTCTTATTTTTGGTAATTGTCTTCACTTTCTTATAGCCGCTGTTTTTCTTCATGGACTGGTATACTTCGTAACCAGTTGCATTTTTTACTTTCTTCCATGTAAGCTTCACCTGATTCTTTTTCAGCTTCTTAATGGATTTTATAGATGTTTTAGATGGGGTGTATTTCTTTTTCAGGGCTTCCTGCTGAGCTTTCTTTTTCGCGGCTTCTTCTGCCTTTTTCTTTGCCTCATCCTGGGTTTTCTTTTCAGCTTTCAGACTGACAATTTTCTTCTCAGCATCAGTTAATACTTTTAATGTATCTGCAGAAATAAGTTCCTTTTGTTCACTGGTTAACGCATTATAAGACTTTCTTGCCTCTGCTATCTGAGATTCTTTAGATAAATCTACTGTACCGATAGCGTTAATTTTCTGTTTTACCTTATTTATTTCTTCAATTTGAGCTATGGTAAGATTATTCTTATTCATAATCTGTTCCAATTGCTCCAAAGCATCATCTACTTTCCATTGCTTTGAATCCAACTTTTCAAGTACTTCCATTGCATAGTTATATCTATCAGAGGCACTATATATATTAAGCCATTTTCCTTTTTGTTCATTAAATTGTGCTACTTTTTTTGTCAATTTTTCTTTGTTTGCAATATTTAAAGCTCTTACACCACCATCTTTATATTGACTGCCTAAGTCTGCTCCTAATCCATATACTGTAAATTGTACTCGGATTACATCCCCATCTTTTGGTATCCACGCTGCCATTCCTACATTAGGAAACTCTCCATTTACAGAATACATCCATCCTGCATTCCTATGATAAGAAAACTCACTCAAATCTGGATATGCTACATTCTTGGCTGTATCATCTGGCGGATAAATAATATCCTCTCCATTTACTTGCGTATCCATATTTTTAATCACATCTGGTATTTTTGTTTTTCCATTATCTGCATTTTTAATTCCTGACAAATACCAACCATTTGAAGTAGTTGGTGCCTCAATTTCATAATTATTATTCTTCAAAATATCTTTTACCAAGTTTGCACAAGTATCTCCTTCATGCAGAACAACCTGCGTTGGTTCAATCAAATATCCTTGACCTATTGTGAATTTTTCTATAGATAATGTAACCGTTCCTATTTTTTCAGAAGCATTCGATATAACTACTGATTTCCACCAACATATTGTTATCATCATTAATAAAATCATTTTAAAAAACACTGTATTTTTCTTTTTCATCGCACACCTCCCTCTTCACAAAACAGGAAGAGAATCCCTCTTCCTGTCCTGTATTATTATTTTATTCTTACTTTTTTAACATTTGATTTTTTACTCAAAACATTTAAATTAGCTGCTTTTTTATAAGAATATACCTTAACAAAATAAGTTTTTCCTTTTTTCAGACCAGAAATAACTATTTTTGTTTTATTAGATTTATTTACCTGCTTTACAAGTCTGTATTTTGATTTTTTACCTTCTTTTACGTAAATCTTATATCCTGTTGTTCGTCTTATTTTTTTCCAAGATATTTTAATCTTATTGCGAGATACTCCATCTACTTTTAAAGAAGTCTTCATCGGACTAGTTACAGCAGTAATAACTTCTGATTGTTTATAAATTCTCTTTCCATTTTCCATACTATAAGAACGCAGATTTAATTTATAAACGGTTCCATCTACCAGTGATTTACCTTTCTTTCCTTTTAATTTCTTAAAAGTATACGTATTCTGATTCTTTTTCAAATCCGTTACTACAACATATTTCTTCTTGCTCTTATCATATCTGCGGAGTTGATATCCATCTGCAACAGAAATTTTATTCCATTTTAAAGTAATAGATGTAGTAGTCTGCTTTTTAATCTGAATCTGCAGTTTTTGTACAGTTGTTTCATTAGATGGCTTTTGATTGTTGTTTGCCTCTTTTAATTTTTGCAACGCAACTTCTGCATTTTGTAACACTGTTAATACCTCTTTTGTTACAAAAGATTTCTGAGAATCTGTTAATGACTCATAGGTCTTTCTTACTTCTTTGATAAGTTCTTCTTTAGAAAGATCTACATTGCCAATAGCCTTAACCTTTTCTTCCCATTTCTGTGCCTTACTTTTATCTTCTTTCAATCCAGAAATTTTATCTGATGCATCAGATATTTTTTTCTTTATCTCATCTGAAATCTTAAGTTGCAATTCTTCAGACATATTATTATAGAATGTTTGTACTACCTCTACATTAGACTCCTTGTCTAAAGTAATATCTCCTAATGCTTCAACCATATCTGTTAACTTCTTAACCTGATTATCTGGACTATCAATATTTAATGCAGCTTTCAAATCACTATCAATTAACCTGCCGTCATTGCTAAATTTAATTGTTATTGAATATTCTCCTGCATTTAATTTTTCAAGATATTCTTTCTTTAAAGTTAAAGTTTCTTTTTCTGAATCAACTTCATAGCTTGTATCTTCTAAAGTATCTTCTCCATTCATAACAGATGCAATAGTATTTCCATTCAATTTAAGGTTTAATGTAAAATCAGCATCGTTTCCAATTATTGTTTTAGGTTCAATACTAAATTGTGACTTTTTAACAATTTTTACAGTACTAATTGTTTCATTTCCTGCCACATCAATAACTTTTACATGCATTACGGAAGCTTTTTCATCTACTGGTATTTTAATATTTTTTTCACTCAATCCGCATTTATTATCTACATCAATATTGTCATCTTTTGCTGCATCATAAACTGTTGTCCATTCTCCATCATCTGACTGATACAGAATATTACAAATACCACTCGTTGCATCCTTTCCCTTAACATAAATTTCTTTATTATCAGGCTTCAACAAAAGAGTAGTGTTGTTTTCTAAATTCTCATTATCATTTCCTAAGTATAATTCAGGTTTAACATTATCTGCCTTTACAGGTCCATATTCAACAAGTGCATCGGCAGTTCTTTTGTTTACCTCATCTCCCTGTATAACCGTATTACTAATCAAAAGTAAAATATATACTTTATCCTGATACTTATTACGATATACTACTGACTTACTTGCAATATTATTTCCTTTCATAGCCGCATAAGTATATTGGCTATAATCAACATCTGATGAATCTACAATTTTCAAGGCTCCCTGTGTATTTTCTGGAGTAAGCTTTTTATCTCTAACCATAAATCGAACTCTATTATACCAACCATGTGTCGGATTATTCACTGAATTAGGAAATTCTGTTATAGCATAATGTTTTCCTATTTCTGGCTCGCTTATTTTAGGACTCTCAAAATAAACTTTTTTCTTTTTTGAATTATCTTTCTCACTTACTTTTTCGTACAAAGAATAATAAGTTTGTCCATTTCCCGTATATTCTTTTTCTTCTTTTATTTTATTTGCTTTTTCTAAAATATTTTTTAAATCAGGATCTGGCTGTTGTTTATAAATATCTTCTGCATCAGATATTAATTTATCCCATTTACTTTCATCTAAATCATATCTTTGCCATACATTAGAGCCTTGGATAACATCTCCCATTGCAATAACAATATCTTTTAATGTTACACCATCGTTCTTTTTTACAGCTTCTGCTATTGCTTCTTGGTAATTTTTCTCTTGACATATATCCAAAATACCTTTTCCATTATATTTCAGGTAATCCATATTTACTCCAGCACCAACAAATCCTGTAATAACACAACCTGTTGTATTGATATTTCCCCAAGTGCCATCTTCAGTTTGTGCACCCTTCAAAGCAATGATTCCCGCAATATATTCTTCATCTGGAATCAATCCTTTTAATTCAGCCAGTGCCCAGCCTCGCATATCTACACTCTGAGAATTATACAAATCTACTTTCTTTACATAATCCACTAATGCATCTGGAATCTCTTCTCCACAAACTTTCAATGCCATTAATGCCCATTCATTATTTGCATAACCACCAAAAAGTCCTTCTTTATTTTTAAAAGAAAGTAAACCTTCTACAAGATTCATATGAGAATCACCAAAATCATATGGATTATATCCAAGCATTACTAACTGAAGAATCTGTCTTGCATAAACAGTCGCCTGAGTGTAATTTTCTTTTTCAGGAGAATGAACATATCCTTCATCTACATTCACATCTGCTGCCATATTCATAAATACAGACCAACAAGAATTATCCCACATATTTTTTAATTTCAACCTGCTCTGTCCTAAATATGGTTTTAAAATTTCCTGTGCCTTCTTTATCTCTTCTTCATTTTCAGAAGAATTTTTAAACATTGGAACGCTTCCATCTTTATTCTGATAAATAAAATAATATTTCTTTGATTTAATTCCATCTTGTGCAGTAATCTTTACTTCTGCCAAAAAATCATCTACATTAATAGTCACTGACTGTATTTCTTTCTTGTTGATATTTGCCACTGCCTCAGATGATATTTCTTTTATTATAAGTTCTGCATTTTCTACATCAGTTGGCTGTAAAAGATATACCGTCTTTTCTGATGAAAATCCTGTTTCTTTTTTTGTCTTATAATCTTTTAATATTGCATTTTTTAATTCAATCTGTTTCAAGTCACAATCGGCACTTGCTCTTACAATAGAAATAGTATATATTTTGATTGCTCCATTCGCAGCTGTTACTTTAACCGTAATTTTATCTAAACTATCTCCAACAGCTATTGCCGCATACATACCAACCTGATCACCTTTTATTGCCTGCGTATCCATGTATTCAATCTTTGCTTGTGGATCTACAGGAGCAATTCCTAAGATAATCTTATCCAAAGGTAACTTTTTAGGTATCGCAATCGCCCACTGTCCATTATCATTCTTCACTCCATAAGAAGTAGATTTTACAGTTGCAGAACCTAACTGGGTTGCCTCTACATACTTAATATCCGTATCAGAACCTTTTTTAACTTCCGCTTCTGTTCCATTGGAATATACAAGGTATACCGCACAAGAATAGCCTTTTAGATTAGTCTTTTTCAGTCCTTCTGGCATAGTTTCAGAGGCAGTATCAAGAGCAGACACATTCCATTCTGCTGTATACATTTCAATTATATTCAAACCTTTTTTCAGACTTAATACAGGACTTTGAAAGGTATCAGAGTAAGAAGCTGAACTTTCAAAACGTTGGAAATTCTCTCCATTAATTCGCACATAGTTTTCTCCATTGCTAAGCCATTCCATTGCATTTGCTGAATATGATTCTGTTTTCTTATGATTTGTCCACCGAAAAACAGAACATTGTTTTACCTGATCTTTCACGGTAACTTCTCGATAAGAAGTATCTGCTGAAGAACTTCCCTGTATTACGGTATCATTATCAAAATAGTTTATTTCATCATTTGTAGTATCTGCAATATATGTTTCTTTAATATTATCCCAATTACTTAAACCACTAATAAGAACTTTATATTTTTCGCTTACAGTTCCTTTTTTTACTGTTATATAGCAAACAGATGTTCCATTAATATTATAAGATTTTGTTTCTTCTTTTTCAATATTAAAATCTGTTCCATTTCTCTTTACTGAAAATTCTTTTCCTTCAAAATCCGTTGCAGAAATCTGTGCATCGATATCCGCCTTTCCACTTATTATATATCCATCACCGATACTTCTTTCGTCAACTTGTGCAGTATAAACAGAATCATCTTTTGTATTCTTAGTAACTGTCGCTTCTTTTTGACCGATAGTTACATTACTAATTGCGAATGTTGCAGTTTCTGCTGCAGAAAGTTTTTTTGAACAAGCAAGTGCAATCAATATGGCAAATATAAAAAGTATAATTTTACTGTTTAAATAAACTTTTGATTTTCCCATGTTTTTCCTCCTCGTATATAACAAGAGAAGTCAACTAATCGTTGACTTCTCCCACTATTCCTAACTTAGTCTACTTTCTACCATGTAGTTTCTGTCAAAACATATTTTACGTAAATGCCTTCTACACTAGTAGTAAAACCACCTGCTGACTGATTGCTATAATCATATGGAAAATACTGACTTCCTGACATAGCTACATTTGTTGCTGCTAATGGAGATTCAAACCAAGCATTTGCCTCTGGCGCTGCAGCAGCCCATGAAGGTTTTGTTCCCTGTGTTGTTACAGAATTACCTGCTTTCATGTCAATCATCCAAGAATATCCCTTATAAGAATTAGATGTATATTCTACATCAATGCTCCCCAGCCCATTAATAGATGTAATATAATCTCCATTAGTAGACTTTCCAATTGTTAAACCTGTTGCATCAATAAAATCCATTGCTGTTGGATTATCATCTTCGCTTAAAGTTACATTTCCATCATATAACACCCCAACTGTTGCCGTTCCAGTATAATTTGACGGCAGTCCAACAACTTCTACTTTTACCGGTACGGTTATTTCTCCATCAGCAGATGGTGTTGCTGCCATTGATGTTACACCAAGTCCCATCATCATAACTACTGCGAGCATCACTGCGAGCATTCTTTTTAAAGTCTTCATAAGTTTTCCTCCTTTAGAAACTCCGCTATTTAGATAGCATTCTTTGGTTTTGTCTACATGTTACTAATGGGTCGCGACTCCCATTGCCAACGGATAGCTCCTTTAGCAATATATTGATTTAAAACAACTTCTATACGATTTATCTGCTTATATGCTTTCTCTACTGAACCTTTTTTATTGTGGTCTCAACTACTCTCACATTATTATCTGCATATGAAATAACTGTATATTGTTGTTTTACCTCCTTTGATATTACCTGTTTGAAAATTACAGATATTTATAATTTCCAAACGCTGTGTCAGGATTTTATGTGTGGAACTTTCGGATAGAAATCATTAGATAAAAACAAATAAACTGAGACTTGCTTTTCGACTTCTGTAAAGATTTCTCTAAACATATCGAATGAATGTACTCAGCACTCCCACCCAAAGTCCTGTTCATTAGAATTCTATTTTAAATATCCTGACTTAAGCTTCTTCTGCTTTTTCACACCTTCCCGGAAGATCCAGTGGTATTTGTGAGGGCATCCGCTTTCACAGTAGGGGTAAGCCTGTGTGGTTTGTACCAGCTTTCTTAAAATAGAATGTATTTTTTTGTACATTTATTATAACATGGCTTTTCTAAAAAGTATTCCAACCAGACGGATGTCTTTTCGTCATTTTGGAACCTTTTTTTGATTTTTTTTAAAAACGCTTGACATTTTTTGCAGAAAAAATCCCGTCAGACTGAATAATCTGACGGGGCATTTTTCTTTTTTGGCTTATTATAGATAACACAACTTTTGTTTTATTTTTATTATTTTACGCTTATCGGAACATATATATATACTTTTTTATTGATATATCTTTCAAAAGTAAAGTTCTGTAAAGAGACCATATCGCGGTGTTCTTTTATCCAGCCATAAAAAACACATCGGGAAAACATACGGATGGTATCTGCGAGATTATCCACATCGCTTTCGCGGTCTGTTTCAAATACAGCAAATCGTCCGGCGGCTATCTCTATTTTCACAGCATCGTCCGGCACATTCGTGAAGTTGTTTACAACCGGTCCAAGTACATATTGAATATTGATACATTCCGGGTCATGATACCACATGGCAATCTTATCATTCCCATTCGCACTTCCGGCTACAGAGTTCATTTTCTTGAAGTACGGTGAATCCTCATCGAGCCAGAATGCTACCTGTGCCGGTATATCTACTTCCCGTCCACGATTTGGGATGATTGTCCAGCCAACCATTTTGATATCATCAATGTCCATAAAGGATACTTTCATTTTATCTTTATATTCTGAGTAAAACTGATTTAAGTCAACAACTTCTGTGTTTGCTTTAGCATATTTGGAAGGACTGGTACAAAAGGCTTTGCGGAAGGCTTTATCAAATCCATTTCTCGACTTAAAACCATATTTTTTTGCTAAACTGGCCACCTTGACACCCTGACGTAATTCTCTGGCGGCTTTTTGTATTTTCCTCTGACTGATATACGCACTAAGTCCCATTCCAAAGTCATCCTGAAAGGCTTTACGAAAATAGTCTCTGGAATAGTTAAAATGTTCCGCCATCATCTCTGGTGTAATATCTTCTGTAATATGCTCATCAATGTAATTGATCCATGCAATATTCTGAAATTCCATTCGGTAATACTTTGCCGGAACAACGCCGTATTCTTTGCGAAATGCATTAGAAAAAACGCTATAACTTGCAAATTGATATTTGGCACATACTTTTCCGGATTCTTTCCTTCTTTTAATTCTTCTGCAGCAAAGTACAGCTTTCTCTGTTTTATGTAATCGGTAATTCTCGTTTCATAATAAAGCTGGAAAATATTTTTTAAATGTTTCTCGGAATAATGAAACAGCTTTGCAAGGCCTTTTGCTGTTAAATTCTCCGTAATATGCTCATCAATATAACTAATCCACTCGTCAACTCCATAAATCTTTTTCTCCTCTTTTTTATTTTTCATTACATAATCCGAATGCATTCTTTTTTCAAGAGGAAGATATACTGAATACAGTCCGTTTTCAAAAGAAATAAAATACATTTTCCGATTGTCATAGTGCATTTCACTTTGCTTTATCCAGTCACATAACGCATATTTTATCAACATTTTTATCATATCCGGTGCCTGTTTATCCCAATATTGCTCTTTTAACGTAAAAACTGCATAATCCGATGCCCCAAAGTCAATTCTCTTCTTTTCACTTTCCCTTCCGGCATCTTTTGGAACTTCCTGCCCGATCATATAAAAGAAATGGTATGAATCATCATGCCACCAAAACTGCATATACTCTCCGGCACGCTCCCTCTCCTTCCACTTTTCCTTTACATCCTTCTCGATATATTCCATTCCGTTTTGAAAAACATCACCTTCTAAAGGCAGCATATCTGCCTCTACTGTCTGTGCCATTCTTCTCACAACTTTATATTCTATCATAGAACTATCAGGAATCCGTTCAAATGGAAGGACTTGATTTGTATAATCCTCTTCAATATTTAATCCCTGCACCTGTTCCCTGATTGTATCAAGAGAATTGTCAAAGAAAATGTCAGCCAGATAAAGGAATTCCTGCGTAGAGTATGCCAGTCTGCTTGCCAGATCTTTTACCGAAATGCTGTTATCTGTCTGAAGGCACAAAAGAGTGTCTCTCATACGTTCCCATAAAGCTGATTCTTCCTCTGGAAGTGAGGAAAATGTTTTTGTCTCATTCACTGTGTTCATTTTCTCTATCCTTCTATTATTTCTATTTCTTTTTCTTTCATTTTCTCTGTTATTTTATCTCAGTCGAGAAGACTCCCACCTCCTTCAGGTGGTGAGTGACAGCAAATTTGTCTCAGTGGGAGTCCAATCTCCGACTGAGATAAACGCTCCGCGAGGATGCGCAGTAATTCTGTAAAGAATATGTCAGCTTATGCTGACCAGAATCACGCGCCAAGTCTCGCGGTTGCTCGACTTGAATATTATTTTTTAATATCCACATATTTTTTAGTTATATTGTAAATCACCACTAACATTCTGTCAATTTACAACTCCCATTACGGACAATCTCTATTCTTCAGATAAACTTCGCAACTCTGGAAAAGTCTTTTTTCTTTTCTCTGATACAATATTTATAAAACATAACCTGTGTATTGGTGTATGATATTTATATTCAAGTCGAGCAGTCGCACCGACTGCACTCATAGAAACTGCGGAAAGGAGAGATCGTGAATAAAAATAATTCTTTAGAAGTAATAAAAGATTGTACCACATACATAAAAAATCACCTTCAAGACACATTAACAGCAGAATCTCTGGCTTCCCGCTATGGTTACTCTCTTTATCATTTCTGCCACATTTTTAAAATCTGCTGTGATATGTCACCGGGAAAATACATACGCCTTCTCCGTTTGGAAAAAGCAAAAAAGGATATTTTATCTGGAATGAGTATCACACAGGCCGGATTTGATAATGGCTTTGAAACCAGTTCCGGTTTTTCTAAAGCATTTCGCAAAGAATATGGTATTAGCGCACGAGAATATTTAAAACAAAATAAAGAAAGTGAGGTTCTTATTATGCTACACGTTGAAATTAAAACATTGCAGTCACAGACAGCACTTGGTTACGAGATTCCCGGCGAATATGACAGTGATTACAGCAAATCCGGTGCTTACTGGAATCACATTAATTTTAAAGAATACCCTGCCTATCCAGAAGGAATCCATGATTATGGCGAAGTTGGACTATGGACCCATCCCGACCATATCAGCGGTGAATTACACTATTTCTTTGGCTTTTTAACTGACTCTACAGAAATTCCAGAAGGCTTCCACAAGGTGGATATTCCTGCCGGACGATACGCAGTTTTTACAATTAAATCACAGGAAACTCCTGAAAAAGTGGCGGATGCTGTACGAGATGGCTGGCGTTACGTCTTTACCGAATGGCTCTGTACGCAAAAAGAGTATAAAATATCACATCAGGGGATGTGTTTTGAATGCTATCAGGGGGAAGAAGCATATCTTTATCTACCAGTGATTGATTTGTAGATTTGGTAATAGACGAAAAAAGAAAAAACAATACATCCCTTCTGCTCTATAGTCGCTGTGTTTATGATGCTCGTTCGCATCTTAAACACGCTCCCAAGCCGCATCTGGGATGTATTATTTTTTTCTTTTTTCTGGCTATTCTAAATCTACAGTTGGTGAGAATGGGGAATTCCCTTCTTTTTCCAACAAAAATCATTAATTTGCTATTTATTATCAAAACCAGACAGCCGCTGAAATAAAATTTTATGCTGAATTGTAAGAAGACTATGATAAGTGACATCCTCCCCCCACCTGTAGAGGTGGGGGCTTCCCAATCTCGGCAAGTTTGGTTCTCGTTCGATAACACCACTGTGCTAAGCATAAGCGAGCTATCCCCGTGTGTCCCACGGTTGTATTTGTTCTAAGGTCATGCATTTACCAGCCGCATTCCCTCATTTCTGATATTTACCGCCGCATTTACATCTCTGTCATGATGGGTCCCACACTGTGGACAATCCCACTCTCTTAACGCAAGATTTTTCGTTTTTGCATTTTTGTAACCACAAACAGAACAGGTCTGGCTGCTTGCAAAAAATCTATCCACCTTCACAAGTTTCTTACCCTGCTCCTCCAGTTTGTATCTCAAAAATGTTGTGAACATTCCCCAGCCGTTATCTGAAACAGATTTCCCAAAATTTAGCGACCGCGACATTGCTTTCATATCTAAATCTTCTATACATACGCAATCATAGGCATTGGCTATCTGTCTTGACTGCTTATGCAGAAAGTCTTTTCGTTGATTGGAAACCTTTTCGTGAAGTTTTGCCACCTTAAGTCTCTGCTTATTACGATTGTTTGAACTTTTCTGCATTTTGGAAAGCTTACGTTGTTCTCTCGCTAATTTTTTCTCTGCGTTCCTGTAATACCTTGGATAGGCAGGTTCCTTACCGTTGCTGTCACGATATAATTCATGCATGGAAAAATCCAGACCTAAAAACTTTTGCAGTTCCTTTTCCTGTACTTGGTCTTCATACTCAAAAAGGATACTTGCATAGTATTTTCCGCTTGGTGTCTGACTCACTGTTACAGATTTGAGTCTGTATTCACTTGGAACAAACCTGTGCTGTTTTAATCGGACTTGGCCAATCTTAGGTAATTTCAAATATCCATTAAACAGAGTTATGTTCCCATTAATACAGACCGTGGAATAGCTGTTTTTATTCCGCTTTTTTGATTTGAACCTTGGGAAACCTGTTTTCGGCTGTTTGAAAAAGTTCTGAAATGCCGTATCAAGATGCCTGAGCGCTTGTTGTAATGCGATACTATCTGCTTCCTTTAAAAACCTGTATTCTTCTGTTTTCTTCATTGCAGCCATTTCTTTTGCACAAATGGTATATGTTACGTTCGTCTTGTTCTCCTCATACTGACGAATCTTTCTATCAAGCCAATGATTGTATACCATTCTCACACAGCCAAAAGTCTTAGCAAACAAAATCTTCTGTTCATCATTCGGGTATATTCTGAATTTATATGCTCTGTTTGCCACCATGCCACTTCCTTTTTCACGAAAAACCGCCTGCGATACTTGAACACAAGCGCAAGATGATAGTATAGTAAGAATACTAAATGTGCGTTATTATCTCAATTTATTGTATCTCAATTTTTTATTATCCGACTAAAGATACTATACTATAATTAGGATGCACTATCAAGTAGGTAGCAGACGCAATTCACCTCCCACCTTAGAGGTCGGAGTCTTCTTGCTGTAAAAGGATAAAAAACCGTTACCTTCCCAAAAAATCAAATTAATTCCATTATACTCCTCTCTCTCCATATATTCAAAATATATTTACTATTTAATTCATTAAGCAAACTACAGACGAAGCCATTGCCCTCAATAAGGCATATTTGTGCTTTTAGTCGCGGCGTGTTGAATGTTCGCTCCACGCGCTCGCATCCAACACTTGCTCCGAGACCACAAATATGCCTTATTGAGGGCAATGGCTTCTGTGCTGTGGCTGGAGAAGGTGAATTAAACAGAAGGTGGGAGGATTTGGGGATGAGATGCCGAGTCTTCTACTTACTCGAGAATGATTGGGATATGGAAGATATAATTTGACTACATATAGATATAGAAACAAAAAATTGACATTTTAAATTTAATTTTATAAATATTGCGGATAACATAATATAATCATGCCAGACTTGGTTAAAATCTAGTTCGTTATCTAATCCTTATGGAATGACCATAGATGTGTACATATAACTCATAAAAAACGAAACTAAAAAATATACAAAATATATCTTTTTAATGACTATCACCGCAATATTTTAATAATTTCAAAGCAAGTAGTGGACTTCTGTTCTTCTAAAATATTTACTGTTTCAATTTAGATAAAAATATCTATCTACAATATTCTGAGAACAAGCAGAAAACTTCTGCCTTCTCTCCCAAATCTCCACAACCACTATTTAATTCAAGCAAAATCCAGCCAAAGACAGCCCGAGAAGAGAGAAGATATCCTATATTTGTGGCCTCGGAGCAAGGTTTAGATGCGAGCGCATAAAGCGAGCATTTAAACCGCCGCGACTAAAGCCACAAATATAGGATATCTTCTCTCTTCTCGGGCGTCTGTCTCTTAATGAATTAAATAGTAATTACTTCTCAATTGCCTTAAACGCTGCTGCCTGCGCTGTCATTCCTCTTTCAGAAGCAAGTCTTTCAATAGAAGATGCTCCGAAGAATCCATCGATTTCAGGTACATTGTTAATTACATATGCTGCATCTTCTGGGTCTGCAATTGGGCCGCCGTGACAGATAACCATGATATCTGGATTTACTTCTTTTCCAGCTTTGATAATCTCGCGAATCTTTTCGCAGCAGTCATCTAATGTTAATGCTGTTTCTGCTCCGATAGAACCTTTTGTTGTCAATCCCATATGTGCTACAAGGATATCTGCTCCAGCTTCTGCCATTGCTTTCGCCTGTTCTGGTTCAAATACATATGGACATGTTAACATATCAAGCTTATGTGCTTCACGAATCATGTCTACTTCAAGACCATATCCCATTCCTGTTTCCTCTAAATTTGCACGGAATTTACCATCGATAAGACCAACCGTAGGGAAGTTCTGTACACCGTTAAATCCCTGCTCTTTTAACTGTTTTAAGAAAATATCCATTACACGGAATGGGTCTGTACCACATACACCGGCAAGTACTGGAGTTTTCTTTACGATAGGAAGTACTTCCTGTCCCATTTCCTGAACGATGGCATTGGCATCACCGTAAGAAAGAATTCCTGATAAAGAACCTCTTCCTGCCATTCTGAAACGTCCAGAGTTGTAAATGATGAGCATATCAACGTCTGCTTTTTCACTACATTTTGCTGTAATACCTGTACCAGCTCCAACACCTACTAAGATTTTCCCCTGTGCTACCTGTGCCTTAAAGTCTTTTAAGATTTCTTCTCTGCTTTTTCTTAACATAATCGTTACCTCCTGTTTTTTAAATGATTTTATTTATGTAATTTATTATTTACCTTCGTTAATCAGTTCCATTAATTTTTGTGCGGCTGCCTTGGCAAATGCCTCATCATTAATATTGTTATCCATCTCGACGATTTCAACATTTTCATTAGAGATATTATTTTTTAAAGTATCAAATAATACTTTTCTTTCCTCTGGACCATCAAATGGCTGTCCTTTAGCATCAATCATTGAAACACCCTGTTTTGGAAGGAAGAGTGTCATCTTATTCTCTGTCTCATTCCATCTCTCTGCTAACTTCTCAGCAATTACTTTATTTTCCTCAACGGATGTACGCATCAGAGTAACTAATGGATTGTGTTTGTAAAGATTTCTGCCTGCAAACTGCTTTGGCACCTCATCAATTGGCCCAAAATTTACCATATCACATGCACCAACAGAAACAACCTGTGGAATCTTTTTGCGGATGGCAGCTCTGCATCTGTCTTCTCCGGCAGCAAGAATACCTCCGACTACCTCATCGCACCATTCAGTTGTGGTGAGATCTAACACTCCGGTAAAGAATCCAGATTCAATGAGGGATTCCATTGTTTTTCCACCTGTACCTGTTGCATGGAAAACAAGCACTTCATATCCTGCCTGTTCCAACACTGCTTTTGCCTGTTCTACACATGGAGTTGTAACACCAAACATAGATGCTGCAATTAAAGGTTTCTCCTCTATAGTTTCTTCTTCTGCAAGTTTTTCCTGTCCAGCTACCATTCCTGCAATTGTTAATACTGCATTTTTGAAAATAATTTTTGAAATCTTATTAATTCCTGCCACATCAACAATAGACGGCATCATTAAGATGTCACTTGTTCCAACATATCTTTCGACATCTCCAGAAGCCATCGTAGAAACCATCAGCTTTGGTACACCAATCGGCAGTTTCTGCATTGCCGGAGTTACTAATGAAGTTCCTCCTGAACCACCAAAAGAAAGAATTCCATCAAATTTGCCTTCTTTGTAAAGCTGTGGAACTAAAACCTTCATACCATTAGAAAGTGCTTCCGTCGCTAATGCTCTGTCTTTTTTTTCTACGATTTTATCAATATCGTATCCTGCTGCCTCTGCAACCTCCCTGTTTGATACATCTGGTTCAAACGCTGGCTCAAATACACCAGTATGAATCATATATGTCTGAAGTCCAAGTTTTTCTACTAATTTTTTTACATATAGAAATTCTTCTCCTTTTGAATCAAAGGTTCCTGCAATTGCGATTGTCTTCATCTTTTCTCCTTTCTCCTTGTAACTCTCCCATTGTGAAAAATATTCTGACAACTTAATATATAATTCATGAATTTTAAAAAAGAAGTAGAATTTTGTCTTTGTTGTGACTCTATTCTACTTCTTTTTCTGATGTAAGTAAATGTGTTTATATTTGTATCTCTTGTATTTATATTTTAAACACTACTATCTTTATTCACTTTTCTTGTGTTTATATTGGTTTTCCTCTTCTAAAGCCATTCTTTGATACTCTTTCGGGGATAACCCCACATATTTCTTAAATATCTTTGAAAACTGTGCGTAATCCTTATATCCGACATTTTCTGCCACTTCCCGGCAGCGGTTCTGCTTCTCTTTTAACAGATTCTTTGCCTTATTCACCCGGTAACGAATCAGATATTCTGTAAAACTTGCCCCAGTTTCCTTTTTAAAACGGGTACTTAGATAAGAAGGGGACACATGTGCAACCAGCGCCAGATCCCCAAGAATAACCTCATCCATGTAATGTTCCTCTACATATTTCTGGACAAACTCCACCGTCGTTCTTGCATTCCAGTCTCCATCAAGTAAACGGGTCATCGGATTATTCCTGTCAAAATCTCCGTAACTTTTAAAAGCTTTCATTGTATTATATATCGCCCGCTCTGTAGGAATCCTATCAAAAGTAGAACCGCCGATGTACCCCTGACATTCTGTATTCTGATACATATACTGCATATCAATCGGCGTATTGGCTGGCCCAGCATAGATCATTTTTATAATATCTGGATTCATCTCATTGCAGAGTGCATAAATCTTATCCGTCATCCTTCTTGCATCTTCAATAGAAAGATGTCTTTTCGGCCCAAGAAATCCTCCTTTCGTCAACCCCAGATTCACACAAATCACATCTGCCCCTGCCTCGATCATCTGCCTTGTTTCTTCTTCTGTCGTAACAAAGGCAATCGTAAATAAATCAAGATATCTTGCCAGATGAATCGCCTCTACTTCCTGTTTATAAGTATTTCCCTCTTCCTCTAACGCCTCCCGAAACTGTCCATCAATCAATGCCATCGTCGGAAAATTTACAATTCCAGAAAATCCAGCTTCCTTAATTGCTTTTAAATGTTCGTACAAATGAAGAGATGGATCATTGGCCATCAGTCCGAATACAATCGGTGTATCTTTTATAATAGGAAAAAGTTCCCGCTGCCCCATCTCCATTACCTGCTCATTACTATTTCCATAACAAAAATAGCTGGCAAAAGAGCTCCGTCCCATAATACGGTACTTTCCCGCACTGAGTGCCAATAATAAGTCTGCTCCTCCCATTGCCGCAAACTTAGCCGTCATACCAGAGCCTACAGCCGCTCCGATAATATGACCATTTACATTAATCTGCGCGCGCAATAATCTTAAAATATATTCTCTATCCATCTCATCACTTTCTTTTTACCAAACATCTCTTTAATAACAACTGAGTTTTACCCGAACCGTTCTTTCCTGTTAATAGAAGATGCTGACGTTTTTCTGAATTTAATTTTATTTTTATATCTGATAAATAGTATAATTTTTCTATGTCAATTTCGCTGATAAGATATTCCCTCAATTCTGTCCTTCGAATTTCTATTATTTTTGCATGACACTATTTTATTAAAACTTTTACATCAAAATGGTATTGTCTTAGCAAAACAAATATTCTATACTATTATTATTATAGCATGGCACAAAACCCTTTTCAAACCATCTATTTTAAATTATCATATTAAAACAACATAACCACGAAAGCGAGGAAACCATGAACAAATTTTATAAAGCACTCGAAGAAAAAATAAAAGCATCCGGCTACCCAAGAGAGATTTCCGGAAGAGACGTATATAATGATATCTGTGATCAGATTGAAGATAAGGAAAATGGAACCTATCTGGTGTTATCTAAATTTGAAGATGACGTAACTTTTGAGTACCATATTACGATTCAAGATGAAGGATTTAATCTTGGGATTTTGACAATGAGAACGCCAGAGGGTGTCTTCCAAACAGATTTTGATGAATAAATAAGTAATTTTGTTACACATCCAAAATTAGCCCGCAGAACGATATATAAGCCATATTTGTGGCCTCGGAGCAAATGTTGAATAGTAGCGTTTTAAGCGAGTATTCAACACGCCGCGACTAAAGTCACTAATATGGCTTATATCGGATTGCCCCTGTATGGAGACAGGATATCCAATCCATGAATTGCCATGACCCCTTCTACTTCTTCCTCATTGCCTTTAAATTCATCAATAATCTTTTCCGCACTCCTTTAAACGGAATTATCGGTATCATTGATATCAACAGCAAATCAAGCGATATGGAATTAATCGAGGAAAACCGCCAAAAGGCACGATGTGCCGCACAGCAGCTTTTAAGCCTGTTAAATGAAGTGCTTGACATGAGTCGTTTAGAACACGGTGAAACAGTTCTTACAAACGAATTGTTTCACCTTTCTGAACTGACCGCCGCTCTCCAGGATACGATGCAAATTCATGCTGCGGACTCCGGCATTATTCTCATCTGTGACAGTTATACGGTTCCATCCAACTGTGAACGGGTTTATGGCAGCCCAATCTATATTCAGAAGATTTTCTTTAACATTATAGAAAATGCAATCAAATACAATAAAACTGGTGGACAGATTCGCTGGAAAACCGAATTAATCGAACAGACAGAAAGCAGACTTACTTACAAATATACGATTTCCGATACCGGTGTCGGCATGAATGAAACGACTGTCACTATTATCCTGCCGTTTACTATCGCAAATGCACAAAAGAATTCTTCAGCCCATGGTAACGGCAACGCAGATTACTTAAATAATGATGAATTTACGCCATCTATTTCCGATGAAGACATCACCGCTGCGTCTCTTTCTGGTAAACAAATTTTACTCGTTGAGGATAATGAGCTAAATCTCGAAATTGCCCAGTTTATGTTAGAAGATGCCGGAATTATTGTCACCCCTGTAAAAGATGGTTCACAAGCATTAAAAGCATTTTTAGAAAAGCCTGCCGGTACCTACTATGACATGATTCTGATGGATATTATGATGCCGGTGATGAATGAGCATTTAACGAAACCGTTGAATTGTGAGAAACTGATTGCAACAATTGTGAAGTTTTTGTAACTGGTACAAAGTTGGCGAGCTGTCTTTGGCTGGGGGCAGCTGGATAGTTACTTAGTTTACTGCTAGAGCGTGTTTGAAAAACATATCGCTCCAACAGCCAAAAAATTCTTAGAATTTTTGAAAAATAAAAATTTTTATGGAGATTTTTCAGGTTTCCTACTATAATAGTGTTTAATATGGCTTGAACTTAACTGGAGAATATTTGAAAAAGCAAAAAGTAATTTACACATCACATTTGCGAGAATGGTTTTTCAAACACGCTCTAGCATGAGCCATATCCGATTGTGTTTGAAGATACTAAAATGATTTTCAATACACACTCACATTACTAGAAAGATAAGACGTGGTATTTTACATACTGTTTTGTAGTGTTACTTATTGTTAAATACCGCAACTGACACATCAGAAATGGAGGAAACAAAGACATGGAAATTGTTTGTTTAGACTTAGAAGGCGTATTAGTACCGGAAATCTGGATTGCATTCGCAGAAGAGACTGGAATTCCAGAGTTAAAGAGAACAACCAGAGATGAACCAGATTACGATAAGTTAATGAAGTATCGTCTTAACATTTTAAAAGAACATGGTCTTGGATTAAAAGAAATTCAGGAAACAATCGCAAAGATTGACCCTATTCCTGGAGCAAAAGAATTCTTGGATAAATTAAGAGAACTGACACAGGTTATCATTATCAGTGATACATTCTCCCAGTTTGCAGGTCCGCTTATGAAGAAGCTTGGTTATCCTACTATCTTCTGTAACTCTCTCGTTGTAGCAGATAACGGAGAAATCACTGACTTTAAAATGCGTTGCGAAAAATCTAAATATACTACAGTTAAAGCTCTCCAGTCCATCGGTTATGATACCATCGCCAGCGGAGACAGTCACAATGATCTTGGTATGATTCAGGCAAGTAAGGCTGGATTTTTATTCAAGAGTACAGATGCTATTAAGGCTGAGTATCCAGAAATTCCGGCATATGAAACATATGATGAGTTATATGCTGCAATTAAGGGAGTAATTGAAGCGTAGTTTGTGATAGACAGACGAGCTATCCCCTCCTATCTGTGACTTTCGTTGCGGCATGTTAAATGTTCTCATTTTTATTTGCCTAAATCCAATCACTATCAATCCCAAAGAGAAAAGCTGCCCTATATTGTGACCTCGGAGCAAGATTTGGGTGCGTGTACATGAACGAGCATTCAAACCGCTGCAAGGTCACAATATAGGACAGCTTTTCTCTTTGGATGCGTCAGCCTATTAATGAATTAAATAGCCATCCCCATCTTTACTGCTTTTTCTAAAAATTCCTGATGATTTTCGAGGTCATCTGCTCCTGCAAGTCCCGGACAAAGGAGTGTTCCTCCCTTATCAAAATGCAGTAACTCACAAAGCTGTTCATAAGCATGAACAACGTCATTAAACATTGCCGAATCTGGATTAGCAGATGCTGCAATGAGATATAAATCTTTGATATGTAAAGTTTCTCTTCCCTTTGGAAAACTAAACTGATAAAAGCGGTCAATCGCTGTTTTAATCTGTGATGTAAAGCCGCTCCAGTAGACAGGAGATGCCAATACAAGAACATCTGCTTCTCGCATTAGTTCATTCATTCTCACTCCGTCATCTTTTTGTCCGCAACAGCCACGCTGCTCACAACTCTTATCTGCATGACAGCCATTTAAGTTCGCAGTTGCTGCATCAAAAACTTCTACCTCGTTCCCTGCAGCTACCGCACCACTTGCAAATGCAGTTACCAGTGCGTTGGTGTTGCCCTTCAGTCTTGGACTTCCCGTAATAATCAATACTTTTTTACCCATTTCTTACTCCTCCTTTATAAAGACATTATACCACCACAAAATGACAAAGGCAATTTCTGAGTTGCGCAGCAAAGACAAGTTTAACACAATATCAATTTTCCACCATTGCGTGCAATTTTCGTTCTCCAATCAATGTCTAATTCTTCATCAGATAGAATAGCTGTATAATTATCGGTATCTCCCCATTTTACAAAATTTCTTTTTCCCATTTTAGAATGATCAATTAAAAGATAATTCTCATCTGAATTTTCAATCACACATTTTTTTACAGCTGCTTCAATCTCCTCTGCTGCAGACGTGCCAAAATCTGGCTCATAACTGGTAGAACCAAAAAAAGCTTTATTATAATGAAAACGGGACAAATATTCCGCCGTAGCATAGTCAAGAGGTCCTCCTACAGAACGGTATAATCCTGGTGCCATATAAAGATCAATATTTTCATCTCTATATACTGACTCCATTACTGGCATTGAATTCGTAATGATTTTTACCCGAAATGCAGGCATATATGTAAGGATTTCAAGTACTGTTGTACTTGTATCCATAAAAAGTACATCTCCCTCTCTTATAAAAGAGGCTGCCTTTTTTGCAATTCTTCTTTTATTCTCCGATTCTTTCCCCTTCCTTAAAGAAAAACTCTGACAACCTATATTTTGTCTATCTAAAAGTGCCGCTCCTCCATAATGAATTGTCGCATAGCCCTGTTCTTCTAATAAATGCAAATCTCTTCGGATTGTCATTTCTGAAACACCAAACTGATTAGATAATATTTTTACTGTAACCTCTCCATGTTCCCGAAGATTATCAATAATCTGTTCTCTTCTCTTTACTCCAGATAATTCTTTTCTACATTCCATCTATTTTTCCTTCCTTTTCTATATAATTATGAATTAGCCAGCTTCTTCCATCTGTCTCATTTCATAATTATTAGCTATATATTTCTCTTTATCTATGCTATCTTAATTTTACTATTTTTTACTTTTATATTTATTTGTATTTTTTCTGAAGTTATGTATTTCGTCAAAATATAACTCTCTGTACTGATTTAATATCACAATTTAAATATTTTTTATTATACCTTAGCAAAAATGTTTTATCAAACATTTTTTATTCCATTTTTGGCTAAATAAAACACATTCAAACGTTTACTTCTGTTCTTTTTAATGATATTCTAGAGCGTGTCTGAAAGACATAACTAATTTTATTAAAGGAGACACCACATATGAGTACATACAAAGCTGTTTTTAGTGACATTGACGGAACACTGTTAACATCGGAACATATCGTATCCACCGCTACCATTGAAGCAATTGCTTCTCTTCAGGATAAAAATATTCCTTTTGTTATCATTTCTTCCCGAAGTGCAAGCTGCATTTACCCGATTTTAGAGAAACATCATTTCCAATGTCCGATTGTAGCATGCGGAGGCGCATGGATTGAGGATATGAACGGCCGGATTCTTTCAAATGAAGGCATGAGCAAACAGACAGCCGCTACTGTTATCGAATTTATGACAGAAAAAAAATTCGATCTCGCATGGGGCATCTATTCCGGAAAGAACTGGATTACAAATGACAGAACGGACGCTCGTATTCTCCACGAAGAAAGTGTTGTGGAAGTGGAAAGCGTAGAGGGAACTGTCGCTTTATTACCGGAAGATGCGGTCGTTAATAAAATCCTCTGCATGTGCAATCCTGCGTGTATTCTTCAGATTGAAGAAGATTTAAAAAAGGCATTTCCGATTCTATCAATCGTAAAATCCTCAAATTACCTGTTAGAAATTATGCCAGCTGGAATGAATAAAGCCAAAGGTATCCGCAAATTCTGCGAACTTTTTAGCATTGCTACCGAAGATTCCGTGGCTTTTGGAGATAATTACAATGATCTGGAAATGCTTTACGCAGCCGGTTGCGGTATCCTCATGGGGAATGCTCCTGTTGCTATTCTGGAGACATTCCCCGGAAAGGTTACTCTTGATAATAATCATGATGGAATTCCAGTGGCACTCAAAGATTTAGGGCTGATTTAATTCATTAGGATGAACAGAGGAAAACGTGAAGATTGCTACGTCATATTTGTAACTTTAGCCGTGGCAGATTGAATGCTCGCTCACCTGCTCGCATCCAACCTTTGCTCCGAGATTACAAATATGTGTAACAATCTTTATTTCTTTGCCAAAAGTTAGATTCTATGATAAACTAAAGTGTATTTAGGAATTCTTTCTTTAATAAAAATATAAGGAGATTATATTATGAAACTTGCATTTATTGGAACAGGAAAAATCATTGCAGATGCCTTATTTGCAATCGAACCAATAAAAGAGATTGAAAAAACAGCTATTTTTGCCAGACCTCACAGTAAAGAAAAAGCAGAGGCTTTTGCAAAACAGTATAATATCGCTGAAGTTTATACTGACTATGAAAAACTACTTACAGAAACCGCAGCAGATACGGTTTATATCGGTCTTATTAACAGTGCTCACTATTCCTATGCAAAACAGGCACTTCTTCACGGGAAAAATGTCATCCTTGAAAAACCTTTTACTGGCTTTTATAATGAGGCACAGGAATTGCAGCAGATTGCAGAAGAGAATAAATTATTTATTTTTGAGGCTGTAACGGTTCTTCACAATGAAGTATTTTACGAAATGAAGAAAAATGTTGAAAAACTCGGTACGCTTCGTATGGCTCTTTGTAATTATTCTCAGTACTCCAGCCGATATGATGCATATTTAGAAGGGGATATCACACATTCTTTTGATCCTGCATATTATGGCGGTGCACTTTATGATATTAATGTTTACAATATTCATTATTGTGTCGGATTATTCGGTGAACCAAAAGATGTGAATTACTATCCAAATATCGGTCCAAATGGTATTGATACTTCTGGAACTTTAGTTCTCGTATATGACGGCTTCAGTGCAGTATGTACGGGAAGTAAGGATTCTGACAGCCCAGGATACGTTTCCATTCAAGGTGAAAAAGGCTTTATGAAAATCGACAGCAAGCCAAATATTGCCTCTGAGCTTACTACCACTTACGTTGATGAAAATGTAAAAGAACGCGTTCGTGATGCGGCGGGTGCTATGGTTCGTGCTACAATCACAGATTACTTTACTGCAAAAGAACAGCACCACCGTATGACGCAGGAATTTTTGGACTTTGCAAAAATTATTGACGAAAAAGATTATGAGACTGCACATGAGTTATTAACAGAATCTGTGACTGTGGTAGGCGTTCTTGAAAAAGCCCGAAGCAAGGCAGGAATCAAATTTTAATTTGTAGCGTTGGAGAAATAAACAGACGAACCCTCCTCCCCTGTAATCTATAAAATGCTTCGTTTCACTGCGTCCAAGCTGCTCATCCGCAACTTGAACTTGCTCAAAGGCGCATTTTATAGATTACAGGGAGGAGGGTTCTGTGTATTCCAATCCTACAAATCGATGGAAAAAGATTTGGGGATGAGAACAGAAGAGATAGGAACTCTAGATTATTATTGTAAAATTGCTGTGATATTATAATAATATTTTGTGTGTCAATCCTTAATATTTCATTTCATGGAAAGCTATAATTTTATAGCAAACATCCGCTATAAAACCTTTAAAAAATCGAATTTAAATACTATATTTTTAATATACTGTTATGGATTCACTATATTTTCTCATAAAATCACAGTATTCCGGGAAATCCCCCAATTCCTCCAACTGATTTTCTGAGCTGCCAACGAGCAGAACTCCTGAAGATAAATAAAGCATATTTGTGGCCTCGGAGCAAGGTTTGGATGTGAGCGCTGTAAGCGAACATTCAAACCGCAGCGACTAAAGTCACAAATATGCTTTATTTATCTTCAGGAGTTCGTCTGCTCCGCAGCCTCAAAAATCAGAATTCTTCGCACATTCTTCGCACAGCCCATGAAGTAAATCCCCACTGCATTGTAACTGAAAATGATGTTCTTCCATAATATGTTCTCTTAATTCATCCATAAATCCACAGTCTAAATGCATTACCTTCCCGCATTTTATACATTTTAAATGCAAATGTTCTCTGCAATGTCCTTTTTCTCCTGCATATTGATATACTGCTTTATCCGAGTTTATATCTGAATATTTAATAATAATATTCTCTGCACAAAGTTTATCAAGAAGCCGATAGACAGTTGTTGTATTTACACTGATTTCTTTTTCTTCAAGATGCTTTTTTATATCAGCGGCACTTATTGTAGTGGAACAATTTTCTTTCAGATAATCAAGAATCACTAATCTATTTTTTGTTGTGTAGGATTTTCTTTCTTTCATGATATCTGGCACTTCCCTTCTTCTATATCACTACAAATTATTTTACTCAGATTCTCCTCTCACGTCAATGTTACTATTTAATTCATTAAGTGAACTACAGACGAATCCATTGCCCCCAATAAGGCATATTTGTGATTTTAGTCGCGGCGGTTTGAATGTTCGCTCATGCGCTCGCATCCAAACCTTGCTCCGAGACCACAAATATGCCTTATTGGGGGCAATGGCTTCTGTGCTGTGGCTGGAGAAGGTGAATTAAACAGGAGGAGGGGATTTGGGGACAGAAGCTGATGTCTTCTACTTATTTGAGAATGACTGGGAATAGAGGGGATGATTTAACTTAACTTCTTTATCTAATCCCTTTGAAATGACCATAGATATGTACATATAAGTTCATAAAAACTGGATTTAAAAAATTATAGAAAATGCATCTTTTTTATTATCGCAGCAATATTTCAATAATTTTGAAGCAAGAAGCAAGTTTCAATTCTCCTTTTTAACCTTTATAACTTCAATTTAAATACAAAGCATCTGTTTACAATAGTTTCAGAGCAAGCAGAAAATTTCTACCCTCTCCCCCAAATCTCCACAACCACTATTTAATTCAATCAAAATCCAGCCAAAGACAGCCCGAGAAGAGAACCGATATCCTATATTTGTGGCCTCGGAGCAAGGTTTAGATGCGAGCGCATAAAGCGAGCATTTAAACCGCCGCGACTAAAGTCACAAATATAGGATATCGGTTCTCTTCTCGGGCGTCTGTTCTTAATGAATTAAATAGTAAATCAACCTTCTGTTTCGAATTTATCCATATTTTCTGTTTTTCCGATTACAACAATGATATCCCCGGTCTGGAAATGGTAATCTGGCAAGATTTCGATGTTTGTCTGGTTTTCATTTTCGATAGCGATAATGTTTAGTTTATATTTTCGGCGGATATCTGATTCCTGTACACTTTTTCCGATTAACATTTTTCCGACTGGAATCTGACGTATTTCTACGCTGTTACTTAAAGATACAAAGTCAAGGAAATTATCGGATACTAATTTTTTGCCAAGACGGAGTGCCATGTCTCTTTCTGGATATACTACTTCCGCTCCAATTTTTTTTAATACAGCTCCCTGCTCTTCACTGGTTGCTTTTGCGATAACGTGTGGCACCCCAAGTTCTATTGCGGACATGGTTGTTAAGATGCTGACATCTACTTTTTCTCCAATACAGATAATCGCAACATCGCAGTTCTGGATTCCTATTTCCTTTAAAGTTTCCATGCTAAGATTCTCTGCAACAAATGCATAGTCCGTATAGCGGCGTATGTTTTTTATTTTTTCTTCGCTTCTGTCAATGGCGATGACTTCCTTTCCTGCCTGTGCCAGAGCGATTGCAAGGGCTGTTCCAAAACGGCCCAGTCCGATAACTCCGTAGGCTGTTCCACGATTTTTTCTCATTTCTATTTCCTTTCTTTTTCGGATTTTCTTTCAAATTTCTTATGATTAATACATACTAGAGCGTGTTTCTATATATATAATTTGATGTCTATTTCATATTTCAGAGTAATTTACTTTTTATGCTAACTTTCGTGAAGAATTCGGAAATGTGTTACCGAGAATTTTCTCCTAATCTCTAAATTCATCATCAAAGATTTATTTATATCTATTTTTGTTAACTTTATATACATTGTTTTCATCTATCTTTTATCCGATTGAAATCATTTCTTCAGAATATCTTGCATTCGGTGTGTTATCTTTGCCCCATACGGAAAGCAGGGTAAAGGCTCCGACACGCCCTGTAAACATCAATAAAATAATAAGGATTCTTGCCGCCACACCAAGTTCTGGCGTGATTCCAGTGGAAAGTCCGGCAGTGCTTAATGCCGATGCTACCTCAAATATAATCTGTATAAAGTCATACTCTGGTTCAAATACACACATCAAAAATGTAGCAACACATAAAATTCCAGCAGATAGTACAGTAATCATAAATGCTTTTGAAATATTTTCTTCGGAAATGCTACGCTTAAATGCATGTGCTGACTTTTTTCTTCCCATACATTTTAGAGCCTGAATCATCACAAATATCGTTGTAGTCTTTACACCGCCACCTGTTGATCCTGGCGAAGCCCCGATGAACATAAGAATACACATTGCGAAAAGACCTGCTTTAGAAAAGTTTCCTATGTTATACGTCGAAAATCCGGCAGTTCTTGTTGTCATACTCTGGAAAAATGCTCCCATCCATGTAATATTTTCTGTTGCTTTTAAAATCAGGGTTCCTCCGATTAAAAGAATGGCTGTCATAGAAATGGCAACTTTAGAATGCAGGCAAAGCTTTTTAAAACTTTTTTGCTTTACAATATCTACAAGTACAAGGAATCCAATTCCGCCAACAATAACTAAAACATCCGTAGTTATATTTAGCAGAATATTATCTTTATAAGGAATCAGGTTATGCATTCCTCCAAGATTATCAAAGCCTGCATTGTTAAAGGCCGCTATCGAATGGAAAATGCTGATTCCAACTGCATGGAGTGGGGAATAATCTTTTCGAAATACAAAAAAGCTTATAATCGCACCCGCCGCCTCAAAGCCAAGTGTAATCGCAAGAACAATTCTTACGAGCCGCACCATTCCATGATAGGTGTCAACATTTAATGCTTCTTTTACCATAAGGCGGCTTTTGATACTCACTCTTTTACCTGCTGCAATGATAAGTCCTACACCAACAGAAGCGATTCCCAGACCGCCAATTTGTATGAGTGCCACGACGATTGCCTGCCCTATCGCAGTAAAACTGTCTGCGGTATCAACGACAACAAGTCCAGTAACGCAGACAGCACTCGTTGATGTAAATAACGCATTCAAAAAAGATAAATGCACTCCTTTTTTCAAGGAAAATGGCATCATTAATAATACTGCTCCTACCAGAATTACTGCACTAAAACCAAGTGCGATGATTCTACTCGGACTTTGCTTTTTTAAACTATCAAATATTTGTTTCATCGCTCCCTCTTTTCCGGGTACTTATTTTTCTTCCAAATTATTTCTATCATTTACTTTATCTCACTTTATTTTCTTTTCGAGTTATTCCGTTTTATTTTCTTTTTCAAATTATATTTATCATTTACTTTATTATCTTTTTGCTTGTTATTCTTCTGGTTCTTTTTCTATTTTCTTTCGTGGGATTTTCCTTACAATCGCATAATCTACCATATGATTTTTAATATTTTCTACATCAATTTTTAAACCATTTGCCTCAATAGAAAACTTCTCTCCTTCTGCAGGAACTCTTCCGATCGCATCCCACACAAAGCCGCTAAATGTATCAAATATTTCCGAGAACTCGACATTAAGAGTTTCTGACACCTCATCAAGCTGGGCACAGCCCTGAATCCTCCACACGCCTTCTGCAATTCTTTCGATATCTTCTGGCTTTGCTGGCATTTCCTCTTCTTCTAACTCACCAACTAATGCCTCTACTAAATCATGCAATGTCACAATACCGCTCATTCCACCATACTCGTCAAGAACAACTGCAAAATAAATTCTTGTCTGCTTCATGTTGGCAAATAATACATTCGCTTTCATATTCTCTGTCACAAAATACGGCGTATCTACGGCATGTTTCATCACATATTCTTTTGATTTATCTTCTGATCGGAAATAGTCCTTTGTATCAAGGATTCCCACAACATCTTCCTGGTTCGAATCAATAATCGGAAAATGCGAAAAACGACATTCTCTGATTGTCTTTTCCCATTCCTCGGCATTATCCTCCAGGTTTAAACAGACTAAATCCCTTCTTCGTGTACTGACCTGCTCGGCAGTCGTATCATTAAACTCAAATACATTCTGAATCAGTTTACTTTCCTCATTCTGAATCGTTCCCTGTTCCTTTCCTTCTGCAAGCATCATACGGATTTCTTCCTCCGTCACAACTTCCTGTTCTTCCTCCGGATTAATTCCTATAATTCGTAAAAGCAGACTAGAAGAAACACTGAGCAGTACTGCAAGTGGTGCAAAAATCTTTGCAAAAAAGAACAGAATTCCTACCATCTTAAAAGAGTCTTCCTCTGTCCTACTCATCGCAATTCTTTTCGGCAAAATTTCTCCAAATAGCAGATTTATATAAGTAAGAAGCAATGCTGCTACAACAATAGCAGCAACAGACATTACTTGTCCCGATACAGAAATATTCCATTTCGCTAACAAATGCATACAGCCTGCTTTTAAAAATCCACCAATATACACTGCCACAAAGGCTCCGCTAAGCAGGCTGGCAAATGTCACCGCTGATTCTATCGTCTCAAGGAACCTCGCCGGCTTCTTTAACAGCATTGCTGCTTTCTCTGCCCGCTTATCTCCTTCCTCTGCCATCTGCTTTACTTTTGCTTCATTCAAGGAAATAACCGAAATTTCCGCACTTGAAAAAATTGCATTCAATATAAGCAATACGATTTGTAACACTAATACACTAATCATTTTATCTAAAAAATTCCCTCCATATGTAATAGAACTCATTATACCGTGACATCCTCCCCCACCTATAGAGGTGGGGGCTTCCCAGCCTCGGCAAGTTTGGTTCTCGTTCGATAACACTTCTGTGCTAAGCATAAGCGATCTATCCCCGTGTGTCCCACGGTTGTGTTATATTGTGTTAAGGTCATGCATTTACTAGCTGCATTCCTTCATTTCTGATATTTACCGCCGCATTTACATCTCTGTCGTGATGTGTTCCACACTGCGGACAATCCCACTCTCTTATCGCAAGATTTTTCGTTTTAACATTCTTGTAACCACAAACAGAACAGGTCTGGCTG
>OGCN01000390.1_pt1 | contig 75337 bp, 59 predicted proteins | sample 1570181 | NCBI WGS metagenome assembly OGCN01 (sample SAMEA4370584, study PRJEB24528) | human gut metagenome | reverse complement strand
AGTGTGGTAACACATGGAGCTGACTGTCACTAATAGGTCGAGGGCTTGACCAAAGAGGAACGAAGGCGTCGGTCTGCGAAAGAAAGCAGCCATGAAAAGAATTTTCAATGGCTGGTTGAAAGAGCAGACAGGCATCTGAGTGGGAAAAGGCATGAAATAAACGAGCGAAGCGAGTTTATGAATGACCCCGCGAAGAGGCGTAGACGACGCTGGAGTGGAGTCTCAGATATGAATGACCGCGAAAAGGCAGGAACATCTGAGCGTAGGAACGAAGGCATAAGGCATCTGTGTGGGAAGATAATGACCCCACGAAGAGGCAAAGACGATGCCGGAGTACCAAGAACAAGTTCAACTTTGTGGGATGTAAGAAACTATATGCAGTTTTGAAGGTACTAAAAAAGGTACCGAAAACATAGTCTAAAGAAAGGACTGTGTTTTTGTTATAATCCTCGATAGCTCAGTCGGTAGAGCACGCGGCTGTTAACCGCGCTGTCGTAGGTTCGAGTCCTACTCGGGGAGCGACAAAAAAATCCTGTAAACGATTTCGTTTACAGGATTTTTTTTTGATCTTTTTGCCATATCGTCATTCAAGATAAGAGGTGTACTCTATGTAATCCCATTTCTGGTAATAGATGATCTTTGGAAGCTTCCTATATAGAATTAAAGTGTCCAATTATGGAAAAAAGTGTCCAATTCTGCCAAATGGGTTTACGAAGAGATTTTTTTATTACATTTAATGTGTTACAGGCACATTTATTAAAGACTTTGTATTATTGCATATTTGATACAAAGCGGTTAATTAGGGGACATATGAAAAAAGGAACAAGGGAATAAAAAAGACAAAGGAATTAATTTTAAGAACAGTAGAAAAAAGCGAAGAAAAAATTGATTATGGATAGTGAGAGTTGGCCTACATGCTTAGGCATCCTACATCAGCCGGTAAGACCACAGTCATTGCAGCATAAAGATGTTACGGAGAAGTAAACATCTTTATGCTTGTGACCTGTAGAGTTTCTCTACAAATTTCTGCGGTACTTGAGAACGGACCCTCAGTGTCGCAGATTAAAACTTCACTTGATCTTGATAATTATAGCATATTAGGTCTGTGTATGCAATGGAAAAACATAATTAATGTAGGAATAATGTAGGAACCTTAATGTAGAAATCGTAGAAATTTGAAATTTCATTTTTGGTTCATTAAAAAAAATAAAAAAAACACTTGCATTCTTGTAAATTATATGATAGTATATTATTCGTTGTCAGACAAAAATTGTCTAGCAAGATGGCTCCATGGTCAAGCGGTTAAGACATCGCCCTTTCACGGCGGTAACACGGGTTCAAATCCCGTTGGAGTCATATATGGCGACTTAGCCAAGTGGTAAGGCATGGGACTGCAACTCCCTGATCATCGGTTCAAATCCGGTAGTCGCCTCTAGTAACCCTCATTTGCACTATGTAAATGGGGGTCGTTTTAGTTTACGCTATATAAAAAAGGAGACTAAGATTGGAGAAGGAATATCAGGATATTTTTAACGAGATTCAGGACACCTTTGGAAAAAGTAAACTGCAGCCAAGCCAGTATTCCGCATTAGCACTTGCATATATTGGGGATGCAGTATATGATTTGATCATTCGGACGATAGTCATTGATCTGGGTGCTGGTCATGTCAAAAATTTTCATAGAATGACTAGTTCTGTTGTAAAAGCAGAGGCCCAAGCTAAGCTCATGAAAATTTTAGAGGACAAGCTTACTGAGGAGGAAGTGGCATATTATCGTCGGGGACGCAACGCCAAGTCAGCAACTTCTGCAAAGAATGCGTCTATTGTGGATTATCGTGTAGCGACCGGGTTTGAAGCGTTGGTTGGTTATTGGTATTTGACGCACCAGATGGAGCGAGCTATGAAATTGTTGCACGATGGTCTGATCGAAGCAGATCAGATGCCTCACAAATAATGTACTCGCATGATCGAAGCAGATCAGATGACCCACAAATAATGCACTCGCATGATCGAAGTGAATTAAATTGTTTTGGTACGGTAGTGTAAATTGTTAAATTATATAGGAAGGAAGACACATATGGCATACGAAGAATTAACAATAGAAGGGCGTAATGCAGTAATTGAGGCATTTCGTGCAGGGAAAACCGTTGATAAGATATTTGTTTTAGAAGGCTGCAAGGATGGCCCTATTCAAACCGTTTTGCGTGAAGCGAAAAAGCAGAGTACCGTTGTCAATTTCGTCAAGAAAGAACGCTTGGATCAATTATCAGAGACAGGTAAGCATCAAGGAGTTATTGCACATTTGGCGGCTTATGAGTATAGCACAGTAGAAGAAATTATGGATCGTGCGGCACAGAAGGGGGAAGCACCGTTCGTTATTTTATTGGATGGAATAGAAGACCCACACAATTTGGGGTCTATTATTCGTACTGCTAACCAGGCAGGTGCACATGGTGTCATCATTCCTAAGCGACGAGCTGTTGGTTTAACTGCCACTGTGGCAAAGGCATCTGCAGGAGCGATTCATTATACTCCGGTTGCAAAGGTAACGAATCTGGTCAAAACCATGGAAGAACTCAAGAAACAGGGGATGTGGTTTGTTTGTGGAGATATGTCAGGAGAGACGATGTATTCGCTTGATCTGACCGGACCGATCGGTGTTGTGATCGGTAACGAAGGCGATGGTGTCAGCAGATTAGTGAAAGAAAACTGCGACTTTACGGCATCCATTCCGATGCAGGGTGATATTGATTCATTAAACGCTTCGGTAGCGATGGGAATTTTATCATATGAAATCGTGCGCCAGCGGATCACAAAGGGCATAAAATAAGCGCGTTATAGCCAGAGGTACATTAATGGCATAAAGTAAGCGCGTTATAGCCAGAGGAACGCTAAGAATATAGAAGTAAGTGTGTTATAGCCAGGGGCATGTTAAGGTATAAAGTAGGCACATTTGCAGAAGCATATCGTATTGGGTGAATGTGAGGTAAGTACGGGGTGTAGTATGAGAGAGTATGAACAGCAGACAATAGAGGAAGTGGTTGCCAGTGCAAAACATGGTAATGATGAGGCTATGGAGTATGTATTGGCTAAATATAAAGGACTCGTTAGAGGGCTTTCGCGAACATTGTTTTTATTGGATGGCGATGAGGACGATTTAATACAGGAAGGGATGATTGGCCTGTACAAGGCAGTCGTAAGCTATGATGAATGTAGAGGCGCTGCATTTGAGACATTTGCCAGTCATTGCATTAATCGGCAGATGTATTCTGCAGTCAAAAAGTCCAATCGTAAAAAAAACGGGCCTCTTAATACTTATATTTCAATTGATTCAGCCAGTGATAGCGATAATGAACAGGGACTGGACAGCGTCAAGCTGTTGGATCGTGTGTCGGCAGGTCTGCATCAAAATCCAGAGGACATTATTATTGACAGAGAAGAAGCCGGTGATATAGAGGAACGCTTATTTAGTGTTTTGAGTGGAATGGAACGAGAAGTTCTATCGTTGTTTTTGCGTGGTATGACTTATCAGGAGATTGCCAGATATATGCAAAAGCAACCGAAAGCAATAGACAACGCATTGCAGCGGATCAAGACTAAATTGCGGACGATACTAAGGTGATGACGCCTTCTTCTCATCCAAAAGCTGCATGAAATACTGCAATAGGGCTGCTGAAGATAAAAGAGAAGGAAATTAATCTGCTTTGCTCTTTAAGGTGAAAATAAGCTTTTCACTTCAGTGTTCGGGGACATGATAGAAAACGTATAAACGGGGCTTATAAAACAGAGAAAATGAAAAACAGAGAAAATGAAAAATTTGCTTGCAAATTTAGAGGCGCTATTATATAATATGGATTGTTGAGTGCTGCTATGGCTCAGTCGGTAGAGCGTCGCCTTGGTAAGGCGGAGGTCACGGGTTCAATTCCCGTTAGCAGCTCTGTTGAGGAAGTGAGGATTTCTGTGAAATTCTCACTTTTTTTACAAGATAGGAAAATGCTCGTAACCTAGAGGGAAGCCACCAAGAATTGCGTTAGCAATTCTTGCAGAGCAAAACGCTGGTTTTGCTCTTTTTAGGATAGAAAGGACGGGGAATATGGCAAAAGCACTTATTTTTTTAGCAGAAGGATATGAAGAAGTTGAAATGTTGACGGTAGTAGATATGGTTCGCCGTGCAAAGATTGATATTGACATGGTGGCGATCGGGGATCAGAGAGTGGTAAAGAGCTCACATGGAGTATGCATCACCGCCGACAGATTATTAGATGAGGCAGATTTCGCAGAGGCACAGATGCTGATTTTGCCGGGTGGTATTCCGGGAACACCGAATTTACGTGCCTGCGATACACTGTGCCAGCAATTGCAGCAATTTGCAAAAGAAGAAAAATGGGTTGCAGCGGTGTGTGCAGCACCTACTGTGCTTGGTGAGCTGGGGATTTTGAAAGATCATCAGGCAACTTGTTATCCAAGTTTTGCAGATCAGTTGATCTGCGGTCAGTATGTTAAGAAGCCGGTTGTTCGTGATGGCAAGGTTATCACAAGTCGCGGAATGGGAACGTGTATTGAGTTTGCAGCAGAAATCATTACGGCGTTAAAAGATGCGGAAACAGCAGAGCATGTTAAAACAGCTATCATCTACAACGATCAATATGAGGATTAATCCTTATGAAAGAATACTAAGCCGAGGTTGCATTGTGTAATACACAATACAAAGAATGAGAGATAGTCTCGGTAGAAGAACAAAAAAGACTGCCTTAGAAATTACAGAAAATCCTGTGATTTCTAAGGCAGTTTTATGTTATTTCATGCTTTCGCTCCAAGCCCTCGCATCCAGACGTTCCTCGTAGGCATCTGCTGCGGCATCGTACTCTTCTTCATCATTAATATCTTCTAATTCAAAATCATCATTTCCTAAATCTTTGATGCGGAACACATAATATTCTGTAATGTTTTCCACAAAACCCGGAATCAGAGCAGCATAGAGCCGGCCGTCCACCTCGTAGATTTCATCCACGTAAAAGTCTTTATCAATCCCATCCTCATCGGTTAACGTAACCATAGTTTCTTCAAATTCGTATTCTGTATTTTTTGCCATAATTATCTCCGTTTCTGTATAAAATATTGTTTTAGTTCAAGTGACGGCAACAATATATCTGTGTTATTTGCAAAGGTATTTTCAGTATTCATTTGAAATACCCTCTGAACAGGTCATTGCCGAAATAATAGCATATATTATAATGTGAAAGTGCCACAGATGCAAGTTTACCTTGACAAAAAGGCTTTTAGACCTTATATTGTACGAAGAGACTAAATCGTAAAATGTAGAGTTCTGTAACAAAAATACACAAATTTTAAGCGCCAGAGCCTAGTTTTGTGCACAAAAGTATAAATTTGCACGAATCAGGCTGACGAGGAAAGAGATTATCGAAATTTCGGCGGATGTCTCTTCGCACGCTCCAGTGCGTTATGTATTGGCAAATATGCAGGTGACTGCAAAACAAATTCAATACAGTGGAGATTACAGATCCTTCGTTTGCGATGATTGTTCTTAGAAGGCAATCGACGCAGAACCGCATGGGCACAGGATGAAGTCTGCAAATGCACCGGTGATGCTGCAGATAACAGTGAAGAGTGTGGAAATACACCGGTGATGCTGCAGGATATTGTGGGCAGTGCGGGAGGCGTCGCAGTAACAGGTGGAATCTGCCGATTTGGCAGTAGAACGGAGGAAATTATGTGCGGAATTGTTGGTTATAATGGAGCACGTCCGGTGACGGACTTTTTGTTGGATGCTCTCGAATTGTTGGAATATCGTGGTTACGATAGTGCCGGTCTTGCAACGATCAATGCTGAGACAGGACGGACGAAGTTGCGTAAATGTGCCGGCCGCGTTGCTGATCTGCGCAAAGTATGTGAGAATGACAAGAAACAGGCTACTTGTGGAATTGGTCATACACGCTGGGCAACGCATGGTGGTGTCAGTGACGAGAATGCGCACCCACATCGTCAGGGTAATGTGCTTTTAGTTCATAATGGAATTGTTGAAAATTACGAAGAGCTTCGTGATCATTTTATGTTGAGCAAAGATCTGAAGTCAGAGACGGACACAGAAGTGGTTGCCGGTGTTTTGAACCGTTACTACGATGGAGATCCGCATAAAGCAATTGCACAAACGGTAAAGCATTTAAAGGGAACATTTGCATTAGTTATTATTTTTGATGATATACCGGATGTGATCTATGCAATCCGTAACGTCAGTCCGATCGTGGCTGCACGTACCGAGGACGGCACAATGTTAGCATCTGATGTTGCAGCACTTGGCTCTCATGCTACGGAATATATGGTTGTGCCGGAGTATCAGATCGTTGAGCTGCACAAAGACGATATTAAAGTGTTTGACCTGAAGGGCAAAGAGCAGAAGACAGAGTTTTTGGAGATTGATTGGGATACCAGCCGTGATGGTAAAGGTAAATACCCATTTTATATGGAAAAGGAAATTATGGAGCAGCCGGAGGCATTGCAGGCAACATTAGACCATCGTATTGTTGACGGACATATTGACTTGTCCTTTGATGGTGTGCCGGATGATGTTTTGCAGAATTGTGAGCGAATTTGTGTTGTTGCTTGTGGCACAGCTATGCATGCCGGATTGATCGCCAAAGCGATCGTTCAGTCAAAATTACAAATGCTGATGGATGTAGAGTATGCATCTGAGTTTATGTACTCCAATCCGGTCATTGATGAGAAAACACTGGTATTAGCAATTTCACAGTCCGGTGAGACGATCGATACTTTGGAAGCACTGAAGTATGCGCGCAAAAAAGGTGCCAAGAGTGTTGCGGTTATTAATGTTAAGGGTTCCTCTATCGCCAGAGAGAGTGATTATGTCATGTATACGGTAGCCGGTCCGGAAATCGCGGTTGCAAGTACGAAAGCATATACGACACAGGTAGAAACATTAATGCTCTTAATTGGGCGCATGGCAAAGGTAAGAGGTATTTTCGACGATGCAGCGGAGAAAGAGTATGTTGACAATATGCTTCAGATTCCTGCCAAGTTAAAGGAAGTATTGAATAAGAAACACGACATCCATAAAATTGCCAGAAAGCTGTTAGAGGCAAAAGATGCATTTATGCTTGGCCGTGGATTGGATTATTCTATCTTGCTGGAGGGAGCTTTAAAATTAAAGGAAATTTCCTATATTCATACAGAGGCATATGCGTCTGGTGAATTGAAACATGGTACGATCGCTCTGATCACAGAAGATACACCGGTCGTTGCTGTTGTCACACAGGAAAAGCTAAAAGATAAAGAATTATCTAACATTCGTGAAGTGCAGTCTCGTGGTGCAAGTGTTGTATTGTTTGTACGCGAAAGTATTTCAATGGCAGATGCAGAATATGCAGATGTATTATTATTACCGGATATGGCGGATGAGTTTATGGTATTCCCGGCAGCAGCGGCATTGCAGTTGCTGGCATATTACGTATCGATGGATCGTGGATTGGATGTTGATAAACCAAGAAACTTAGCAAAAGTAGTTACCGTAGAGTGATCCGGTAAAAATGAAATTATGAAAGCAATATTGTATATTGCCGGTCATGACTAAGAAAAATGTGTATTTATGGAGGCGAAAGAATGAAATTTCAGGCAGATAAGAAGCATGTTAGTGTAACGGGTAGAACTATTTATCGAGAGGGTATTCGTTATCTGGGATATTCTGCGACATCTATTTCTTTCAAATTCGTAGGAACAAAAGCAACCGCAGAGATTGTCAGTGATGCATCAAAGCATACTGAGAAGGAGAGGGCTTGGATCGCTATTTATTATGGACAGGATAGAGATCCTGCTAAGCGTCTGCGCTTAGAACAGGACAGGCAGACAATCGTGCTGTTTGAAACGCAACAAACTACGGAACAGCAGATTACTATCGTTAAATATTCTGAAGCAGAATATGCAGCGTGTGGTATTGTATCCATAGAAATTACCGATGAAGTAAACCCGGGGGAAGAAATACTATTATCGCCGCCGGTACATAAGAAAAGACAGATCGAGTTTTTTGGCGATTCGATCACTTGCGGTTACGGCGTGGAAGGTGATGTGAGTGACGAAATATTTGATACCGCAGATGAAAATCCGACCAAATCGTATTCATTGCTTACCGCAGAATTGCTTGATGCAGAACCTAACCTGGTATCGTGGAACGGAAAAGGTGTTATCACGGCATATATAGGCGAAGAAGAGGATGCACAGATTGATGATTCCTGGCTGATGCCAATGTTATATGAATACACGGATGCAGGACTGGAACGAGATTATTTTGCCAATGAGCAGTCAGACTGGGAAACTTGGAATTTTGAGGAATATAAACCGCAGCTTGTTGTCATTTATTTAGGTACGAATGATGCGAGCTATACAAGAGATATTCCAGACAGACAGAAACAGTTTGAAGATGCTTATGTAAAATTGTTGCATCAGGTGCACGAGCATAATCCGAATGCAGCTATTATAACAACGATCGGAGCGATGGATCAAAGACTGAATACGACGATTGATGCTGCGACAGCATGTTTTGCCAAGGTTACGCCAGATTGTACGATTCGTTATGTACAGCTTCCATTGCAGGATGAGGTAGATGGCTTAGGAACTTATTGGCATCCGACGGAAAAGACGAACCGTAAGTGTGCCCGTTTAATTGCAGATGCTGCTAAGGAAATGCTGCAATGGTGATGATCTGAGGAACTTGAATCTAAGGGAAATGTTGAAGTGGTGAGACGAAGAACTTGAATTCGAGAGAAATGTTGCAATAGAGATATGAGAAACTTGAATCCAAGGGAAATGTTGTAATTGAGACATGAGAAACTTGAATCCAAGGGAAATGTTGTAATAGAAATAACTGAAACAGCTCAAATGGGGTGTCGTTATGCGACACCCCATTTTTCAAACAGTTTACCAACAAATTCAACGATCGGTGCCAGTAAAAGCACCATCAGGACAGTCATAACACCAACTTCACCACCCGTGAGAAATCCAAGTATCGTAGCAATCAGATCAATAGAAAGACGAACCGGCTTGAAACAATTTCGGCCGTTTTTTTGCCGTATTTTTTCGGTAACGGCAAAAGGTACGGCATCATAAGGTGCCATGCCGTGCCCGCTGTGCATATAGCAGGCTGCAGCAACCACAAAAAGCAGAAGCGCCGGGACCAGAATGCCAATGCGGGCTGCAAGTGGAAGATGTGCAGGCACATGGCATACGTTTGTCCAGACCCAGCCGAAGAAATCAGCCGAGTAGCCCACCACAACCATATTTCCGATCGTTCCGGTACCGATCAGCCGCCAATCAAGTAAGATGACCAAGATCAGAAGTGCCGTATTAAATAATAGTTGATAATTGCCAAAACTAAGTCCCAGTGTCCGGGCTATTCCATAATTCATTGCCGAGCAGGGATCTGTCCCCATTTCCGTCAGAACGAGCAGCGACACGCCGAGTCCCATCATGATCACAGAAATAAGCATTAGCGCAAAGGTTTTCCACCAATGTTTATCTAGTACCGGCATTTGAAAAGTTGTGGTAATAGTCTCTTTTTCATTCATAGTAATTTTGCATTCCTTTCTCTGCCCACGGGTTTAGAGGTATTTCATACTATGTTATGGGCAAAATGCTTCTGCCGTTTTCATCGGAAAAATATTTCTGACTTTTTCGCAGACAAAATGTTTCTTTCGTTCCCGCAGGTAAATATAGACCTTTTGCCCCATGTATCCTATAATAGGGTTATTAGAACAGCCAACGAAAATCATAACATATTACAGAACCAGCGTCAAAAATCAGCATCATTGTTGGAAGATGCTATGGTGATTGACAGAGTTGGAAACTTTCATGATATGTTTGGATTGTAAATGAAGGAGAATGATCATGCAGAGATTAAAAACAATGTTAAATTCGATAGATCACAAGGGATACCCAGCATATAAAGGCCTTAAGGGCAGTTACGATTTCGGCGATTATCGGCTTGGTATTGACAAAGTGCAGGGTGATCATTTTGCTTCGCCCTCTCGGATTTCTCTGGTGGTGCCGCAGAGCACACATGCGATCCCAAAAGAGTTTTACGAGCAAAAGCATCGCAGGATCGCAGTGGAAGATCATTTACTCCGCCTGGTTTGTAGGGAAAGCGAACCATTTAATTTTAAGGCAAAAGGATCCGGCAAAAGCGGCTTGATTGCAGTTAGCCGTCCGGGACAGGAAATCGTGGAGCGAAGTGCCTGTCATATCAATGCGAAAAATGGGGAGCTAACCGTTCGTATGTCAGTTGGTTTTCCGGCAAATGGGAGAAGTATCAATGCAAGAGAACTGGGCAAAATATTTTTTCGATTTATACCGGAGATCGTGCATCACGCCTGCTGTTATGCGAATATTGACGCCCAAAAGCTACAGAGAGCTGCAGACCTCGCAGACGATCAGCGTTACATCAGAGAGCAGATGGCGGAAGAAGGGTATATTGCTTTTATTGCCAATGGATCAGTGCTGCCGCGCGAGAATGGAGTATCCCAACGTCCAATGAAGAAGGCGGTGCCATTTGCCTCGCCGGAATCCATGGAGGTTACGTGGAACCTTCCGCATAAAGGCATGATCCAGGGTATGGGGATCAAAAAAGGTGTGACGCTTATCGTCGGAGGCGGTTATCATGGCAAATCCACACTTTTGCAGACGTTAGAAAGAGCAGTATATCCGCATATTGCCGGAGATGGTCGAGAGTACGTTGCCATGGAACAGAGTGCGGTTAAGATCCGTTCTGAGGACGGTAGGAGCATTTATCATAAAGATATTAGTCCGTTTATTCGCAATCTGCCGACCGGACGGGATACGACGGATTTTAGCAGCGAGGATGCCAGCGGTTCCACATCGCAGGCGGCCAATGTTGTAGAAGCTGTCGAGAATGGAGCAGGTGTATTGTTGATCGATGAAGACACCAGTGCGACTAATTTTATGATTCGAGATGAATTAATGGAAAAGGTTGTGGCAGCAGGAGAAGAGCCGATCATACCGTTTATTAAACGGGTAAAAGGGCTATATGAGCAGAAACAGGTTTCCACCATTTTAGTTGCAGGGAGCTGTGGTGCTTTTTTTCATATTGCAGATACAATATTGCAAATGGAAAGTTATCGACCGAAAGAAATCACACAATTTGCAAAAGAGACAGCGAAAGCGTACCCGTTGAATGACACATCGATGGCAGCTGAATATCCGGACAGCGTAGAGCAGAAAATTTTCATTCCAAAGCAGTCGCTTGAAGTTGGCGGTCGTGAGCATAGACGAGCGGTCGGCAAATATAGCGGGGATGTTGCAAGTGCAAGGAGTGCCGGGAAATCTGATCGCGGTACGAAGATCAAGGTGATGGGAACGGATGGATTTGCGATCAACAAGACGAATGTAGATCTTCGTTATCTTGAGCAGATCATTGACAGTGAGCAGATGGCGGCAATTGCACGTTCTTTGGTAGTGATCCTGGAGCAGTATGCCGGACAAAAGATTCAGGTATCGCAGGCGGTGTCAGAACTCGTGGACGCACTGGAGCGAGATGGATTGAATGTGCTATCAAATGGCAATGGCAGTGATCTGGCTATGCCAAGACGAGCAGAGATAGCCGGATGCCTCAATCGATACCGTGGAATTATGAAGCGTTGATCAGGATATGTGTTATGACGAAAATGTGATGCATATAAGACGATGACGTGCAGTGAGCCTATATTGTCCTGCATAAGTCGTTGAAATGCAACAAGATAATATGTCAGATAAATGACAGTTTCGAATACGATATAGAAAAAATCATGTGATTCATCACAAATAATTCTAGTGAAAAAAAGTATGTCTCATGTTATAATTGCGGAGTAAAATACGTTTTTGCGTAAAATTACAATAAACCATAAAGGAGGAGAATTATTACAATGAAACAACGTTACACAAAAAGAATCGTTGCTTTTGCACTTGCACTTGCAATGGTACTTACAGGAGGAGCATTTTCTACTGTATTTAATACCGCCAGCGCGAGCGCAGCTTCTAAGAAAGCAACCCTGAAACTGAAGAAAAAAGTTTCAATTACAGCAGGCAAGAAAGTCACATTAAAGATCACAAAGAAAAATGTGAAGAAGATTAAGTCCCAGAAGTGGACAACCAGCAAGAAGAGCGTGGCTACCGTATCCAAGAAGGGTAAGGTTACCGCTAAGAAGGCTGGTAAGGCAACTATCAAGGTAAAGGTTAAATACATTGCAAAGGGATCTAAGAAAGTAAAGAAAAAGACTTTGAAATGTACTGTTACGGTTAAGAAGAAAGCAACACCTGCGTCTGCAAATGTTGCTACTAAGAAACCTGCAACAACACCTGCAACGACAACACCTGCAACGACAACACCTGCACCAACCTCTAAGGTTACTCCAACTCCGAATCCGGAGGCAGTAATCTATGGAAGACCATCCGGTAATGATGTTATCAAATATACGATTGATGACAAATCCAATATCGGTGATGAGAAGACGGTAACATTTACAGATGGTTCTACAGTAACATCCAAAGATAATGGAACAGTTCGTAAGGAACTTTCTTCTCAGGATTTAGCAGACTCTAAGATGGGTATGGGTGTAAACATCGGTAATACTTTGGAAGCGGTTCAGGGAATCTCTTCTAAGAAGAGCATGGCTGCTACTGATTATGCGACAGCAGATCCATCGTGGTTTGTATCTGCGTGGGGCAATGTTGAGATCACGCAGAAGTATTTAGATACATTACATTCTTACGGTATTAATACCGTACGTATTCCGATCGCTTGGACGAATGGTGATAACGATGATGGATCATATACGATCAATGCCAAGATGTTAGATGCTGTAGAGAAAGCAGTGATCTATGCTTTGAATAATGGTATGTATGTTATCATTAACGATCATTGGGACAACCAGTGGTGGGGCCAGTTCGGTGCTTGCAAGCGTGATGAGAATAATAAGAAAGTTGCCAACGAAGAAGTTCGTGCACAGGCTTGGGTTCGTTATGAGAAATATTGGACTCAGATCGCAGAGCGTTTTAACAAGTATTCCGATCATCTGATCTTTGAGGGAGCTAATGAGGAACTTGGAGATCGTTTGAACGATAGCATTTACTCTAATGGCTATGCTGTAACAGATGATCAGAAAGATGTTTCAATTGGCGGCAACTTAAAGACAGCTGATAAGTATAAGATGGTAAACAAGATCAACCAGAAATTTGTTGACATTATCCGCGCTACAGGCGGTAACAATGCAAACCGTCATCTGTTGATCCCTGGTTACAATACTGACTTTGAGAAGACGGCAGACGAAAAGTATATAATGCCGACAGATATTGCTGAGAATGGTAAGACAAAGCTTTTCGTATCTGTACATTACTACACTCCATGGGATTTTTGTGGTGATGGTGGTGCCGGTTCATATACGTATGAAGACCGCCAGAAAACAGTAGAGCTTTTTAAGAATCTTAAGAGATTTTCTGATGAAGGATATGCATTTATCATCGGTGAGTGTGGTGTCTGCAGTCCTCAGACAGTCACAGGTAGTGTAACTGCTTGGTTTAATGATACGTTCAAGGAAGCAGCTAAATATCATGCTGTGCCGGTGCTTTGGGAGACTGGTCAGTATTTTGATAGAGCTGCAGCAACTTTGAAATTTAAGGATGTTGCCGTATACTTTAATGAGATTAATGGTGCTAACGGCGACACAAGCATGACTAAGACAACAGGTAAATCTACAGATCTTTCTTTCATTAAGGAAGTTGGTGATAAGAAGTCTGTATGGAACTGGACCGGTGTTTGGTACAAGAACGGTGGTGACTATGCATATGGTGAGAACCGTTACAACGATAAAGCTGATAAGACTAACGGAGAAGATCCGGATGTAGCTAAGAAGATGATCCCATCTAGCACAGTATCTCCTACGATTGCGGGCGATACTACTACGATCACTTTTGATGGTGCCGGATTCCAGTCATTCCTCAACATTGATGTCAGCAAGTACAAGAAGCCGGCTATCGCAGTACAGTTCGCTCCTGAGACATTGGACAAGGCAAACTGGAAAGCAGATGACGAGGATAACGTTGGACATATCCAGTTGGGTGTATCTGACACAGCGACGTTCAAGGATGATGTAGATATTGACTATGCTGCTTTCGCAGATAAGCTCATCGTATTAGATGAAGCAGGATTAAACTTGACAAAGGATAGACATTATCTGTCATTGACATTTAGTGGACGTCCAACGATCACAGGCATCCAGATCTACGAGTTAGGCGAATAATTACCGCTTAATTATTGATTGATGGTAGTGCAAACAATGATTCGTAATTTGCAGTAATTGTTTTAAGATAAGTAATCAGAACAAGGACGACCTCCGCGAGGTATCTTATAGATACTCCGCGGAGGTTTTTTATGTTTATGGGGAGGCTTTTTATGTTTATGGGGAGGTTTTTTATGTTTATGCGGAGGTTTTTTATGTTTATACTGTGTAAATAAAAAGGACCATTGGTGCATTTGTATTTGCAAATGCGGTGTCAAAGCTTATGCTATGGAATAGGAAAATGCTGTTATGCAGTGTGATGTTATCAAGAATTGCTTTAGCAATTCATACAAAGCAAAGCGCTAGTAACAGTTAATGTAGAGGGGGAGAAACAAGCTGGAATCAGCGAAAGCGCCAAAGCAGTCAACCAAAGAGGCCGATAAGCAAGCTGAAATCAGCGAAAGCCCCAAAGCAGTCAACTAAAAGAAGCTAATAAGCAAGCCGGAATCAGCGAAAGTCCCAAAGCAGTCAACCAAAGAAGCTGATAGGCAAGCTGGAATCAGCGAAAGCGCCAAAGCAGTCAACCAAAGAAGCCAATAAGCAAGCTGGAATCAGCGAAAGCGCCAAAGCAGTCAACCAAAGAGGCCAATAAGCAAGCTGAAATAGAAAAAGTCCCCAAAGCAGTCAACCAAAGAAGCCAAAAAGCAAGCTGAAATCAGCGAAAGCGCTAAAGCAGTCAACCAAAGAAGACCGATAGGCAAGCTGGAATCAGCGAAAGCGCTAAAGCAGTCAACCAAAGAAGACCGATAGGCAAGCTGAAATAGAAAAAGTCCCCAAAGCAGTCAACCAAAGAAGCACGATAGGCAAGCTAGAATTAGCGAAAACGTCAAAGCAGTCAACCGAAAGAAGCCAATAGGCAAGCTGAAATCAGCGAAAGCCCCAAAGCAGTCAACCGAAAGAAACCAATAGGCAAGCTGAAATCAGCGAAAGCCCCAAAGCAGTCACCCAAAATAGCCCAATAGGCAAGCCGGAATCAGCGAAAGCCTCAAAGCGGTCACCCAAAGAAGCCAATAAGCAAGCTAGAATTAGCGAAAACGTCAAAGCAGTCAACCGAAAGAAGCCAATAGGCAAGCCGGAATCAGCGAAAGCCTCAAAGCGGTCACCCGAAGAAGCCGATAAGCAAGCTAGAATTAGCGAAAACGCCAAAGCAGTCAACCGAAGAAGCCAATAGGCAAGCTGGAATCAGGGAAAGCATCACAGAAACCAATATAAGTAGTCTCAGTTATAGATAATGGTGGATTGATTTGACTAGAATTCAATATGATACCATTCGGAGACGAAGTTGAAATAAGCTGATCGAAATTCGATAAATTGCATCGCTGTCATACAAAAGGGAAGAAAATAAGTATGGCAACATGGATTTTTCACGATCAAATCATTTTGAACCGCGATTTCAAATATATTCGAGAGTATGGCATGGATGCAATGCTGGTACTTGGATGATGGTTCCAGTGAATTGTGCATTTGTTGGATATGCATTATGCGAATTTCGCAAAGCGGCATATAACCTAAAAATTTTTTGATATGATTATTGTAGATGCAGCAATAATTTTGGATTGTCGATGGTTTGACAACGCCGGTTTTATAATTCTGTATCCAAAAAGAATGCCATTCGTTTAGCGTTAGGCTGCTTTTGTCTAAATTGCCATTTGGGTTATTAGAATTACATTTTTGCTTTGTCATAAAAAGCCTCACTTTCAAGTTTTTGAAAGGTATTATAACAAGATATAAATAAATTTATTCTTTCCGTTTTTTTGCCATAATGGAAATACGAAACAAGTATTCATGGCAGGAAAGTTCTGAATAATGCCTGCATGGCAGGTCTGTCGTATTGTGTATATTTACGGTAAAAATCATCGACATAGACAGGATTAAGAAATAAATTTGTGTATATTTAACAAAATCGGCAATAGATTTTTTGAAAAACAGGTAAAAATGATTGATTTTTTTACCGTATCGTGTTAGAATATGTTTTGTAAATTTTTATGTATATAAATGAAAGGCTATGGTACGTTTTGGCTGAAATATGAGTTTTTGCTTCATGGATCTTAAGTTCAAAACTTACGTACAGCGTTTCAATTATGTACGATGACTCAATAATAAAAAGAGGAGGAGAAATAATGAGAAAACAGACAAAAAAAGTTTTGTCATGGGTTCTTGCCGGTGCAATGGCGTTAAGTCTTATTCCTAGCGTCGGCCTTGTTTCTGAAAAAGCAGATGCTGCGGTATCTACTGTGGACAAGGTTGTATTTGATAAGGCAGTAGAATCTAAGTTAGTAGGCGGAGATTCTGGAGAAGCTCGTTTGTTAGTATTTAACAACTGGGGCAAGTATGATCCAAATGCACTTGAAGGAATTAGCATGAAAGATGCATCTATTACTTTTAATGTTGAAGGTGTAGCTGATGTGTTGGCGAAGACAGGTGCTAAGTCTATTAAAGCATTCCTTGGATTGAATTCAAGTGATTGGTCAGTGAATACTCTTGGTAACACTGCACCTGCAGATGGAGTAACAGAAATTGAGAAAGATGGAACCTATACAGTAACATATATTGGTTCCTCAACAATTACACTTGGAAATCAGATGGGTGTAATGTTTGCTGACATCGACTCTGCTTTAGAGAAAGATGATGACAAGAATGTAACAGCAGGTTTGAAAGTTTCTGATACAAAGCTTCAGATTAAAGCTCCTGCTTTAATGAAAGATGTTACATCTTTCGATAAAGCGGTAGAATCTAAGTTAGTAGGCGGAGATTCCGGAGAAGCTCGTTTGTTAGTATTTAACAACTGGGGCAAGTATGACCCGAGTGAGCTTGAAGGTATTGATGTAAAGAATGCATCTATTACTTTCAAGGTTGCAGGTGTTGCAGATGTATTGGCAAAGACAGGCGCTAAGTCTATCAAGGCATTCCTTGGATTGAATTCAAGCGACTGGTCTGTAAATACTCTTGGAAACACAGTTCCTGCAAACGGAGTAACAGAGATTGAGAAAGATGGAACATACACAGTAACATATACTGGTTCTTCAACAGTTAAGTTAGGAAACCAGATGGGGGTAATGTTCGCTGACATCGATTCTGCATTAGAGAAAGATGATGACAAGAATGTAACAGCTGGTTTAACAGTATCTGATGCATCTCTCAAAGTTGAGGTGGCAAAGGAAGTTAAGAGCGTTGCAAAATTCGATGGTGCTACAGAAAGCAAATTCGTAGGTGGCGACAGTGGAGAAGCAAGACTTCTTGTGTTCAACAACTGGGGCAAGTTTGATCCAAATACAATGGAGGGTCAGACACTTAGAGACATCTCTATTTCTTTCAAGGCAGCAGGCGTTGCAGATGTATTAGCAAAGACAGGCGCTAAGTCTATCAAGGCATTCATCGGTGTAAACTCAAGTGACTGGTCTGTAAATACATTAGGTAACACAGTACCATCAGATGGTGTTGTTGAAATCGAAAAAGACGGAACATATACAGTATCTTATACTGCAGCAGGAGAAATTACTCTTGGAAATCAGTTAGGTGTAATGTTCGCTGACATCGATTCTGCATTAGAGAAAGATGATGACAAGAACGTAACAGCTGGTTTAACAATTTCTGATGTAACTATGAAGACAACAGAATTGAAATTCGCAGATGATACAGAAGGACCAGAAGTAACACCTACTCCAGAGCCAACAGACGCTCCTAAGGCTTATGATGAGGCTCTTTGGGCTACAAAGGGTATCCATGCTTATCTCGCATATCAGATGGATTCATGGGATTATCGTAATGGTTACAAGCCAAATGCTGTTGGAAAACAGGATACTTACGATTACATCAAGGCAAGCGGTAACGCTGCAGAATTCAAGGCTACTGATGTATTACTTACAAGAGATGGTGAGTATACAGTAGCTATTAGCGGTATCGATTTGTCATCAGCTACGAAGTACAACTTGTTGTCTATCGCAACAGACCTTTCTGCTAAGACAGAAGAAAACCCAGATGGTGCATATGCAGATGTTAAGTTATCTGTTACATCTCTGAAGGTTGATGGTGCTGAAGTTGCTAAAGATCTGAGCCTTGTTCAGAAAGCAGATGAGTTGTATTACTACTATCCACTGATCAACAAGTGGAGTAGTGATGATAAGGGACCTTTGTTTGAAAAGACAGATGCTGAAGATTTGGCAATTCCAGAGAACAGCATTGAGATTACATTTAAGGTTACAGGACTTAAGGCTGCATTGAACGACCTTAAGGAAGGTACTTATAAAGATCCTGAGACAGGTGAGAATGTAAAGAACGATACTATCACAAAGGACGATATTGATGCGTCTGAGGGTGCTCTTCCTACACCGAGTGAACAGCCAACTGTTAAACCAAGTGAGAAGCCAAACGTAACACCGGCTCCTACAAACAGCCCGGCACCTACTAAGGCACCTACTAAGGCACCAAAGGCACCTAAGAAGGGTAATAAGGTTGAGAGCGGCAAGGTTGTTTACAAGGTAACAAAAGCAGCTACAGCTAAGAAAGCTGGTACATTAGCAATCGTTGGTCTTTCTAAGGCAGGCAAGAAGGCATCTAGCCTCTCTGCACCAGCTACAGCTAAGATCAATGGCTACAGCTACAAAGTAACAAGTATTGGCAAGAACGCATTCAAGGGCGCTAATGCTAAGACGATCTCTCTTGGTAAGAACATTAAGTCCATTCCTGCAGGAGCATTTGCTAATTGCAAGAAGTTATCTACTTTGAAGGTAAAAGCTAAATTAACAAAGGTTGCTAAGAAAGCATTCAAGGGATGCAAGAAGACAATCAAGGTTAAGGGCGCTTCTAAGAAAGTAACTAAGGCTAATGTTAAGAAGTTAAAGAAGAGCGGTTACAAGAAATTCAAATAATTAAAGAAATTAACACTAAATTTTGATAATTATTGAGTCATTTAAAATATGGTGAAAACCGGAAAACAGTCGTGTCGAAAGACACGGCTGTTTTTTTATTATCGGAAATACTTTATCGAAAATTGCTGTTGTGTGGAGTAATGCAATCAAGAATTGCTTTAGCAATTCTTGCAAAGCAAAGCGCCGGCTTTGCTTTTTGTTCCTTTATCGGAGATTGCTGTTGTGTGGAGTAATGTTATCAAGAATTGCTTTAGCAATTCTTGTAAAGCAAAGCGCTGGCTTTGCTTTTGTTGAGTGGTTTTAGTTCGTAGAAGTCTGTGCAGCAAGAGGATTCTCTATTTTTGTAGGTAAAACAAGCCTTTTTTTCAAAGGAAAAAGGGCTGGAAATTTTAAAGAAAATCTTGTATAATAGTACATGATTTGGGGGACATCAGCATTTAAGTATGATATCCTGACCAGAATGTTCAAGAACATGTCAATGTTTGACCAAAACATTGCAAAATGAAAAGGAGGAAAATATTCATGAGAAAACAGTCAAAGAGTTTACTCTCTATGATTCTCACAGCAGCTATGGTTGTTTCTTTAGGTGCTGGTGTGACTGGTGAGAAGTCTAAAGCTGCAGATGCAACTAAGATCGCACCAGAATTTACTGCATATCTTGTGCAGAATAACAGTAAGATTTTCAATGGAACAGACAGAGTTGTAAAGGACAGCACAGGTGCTGTTAAGCAGGTTGATGCTGCTTACAAACTTGCAGCAGGCGAGACAGAAGAGGTTAGTGGTGGATTTGTAGCATCTACAGGAGCCATCTCTACGACAGGCACATATACAGTATCTGCAGTAGCAGAGGATGATGTAGATGATCTTTTGACAGAGGCATCTTATCTTGGAGTTGAGTTTGGTACTTTAGGTGCAAAGGATGTATCCGGCAAGAAGAATTATGTTGTACCTAGCACATATTCTATAAAGCCTAAGACAATCACAATCACTGGCGCTGACGGTAAAGTAAAGCAGACGCTTGATTGGTCTAAGGCAAGCGTTTATAACGATGGTAATAAAGCAACAGGCAAGCTTCGCGCTGGTATTGTTAATAACTACTGCAGCACATCCGCAAGTAAGGCAGATGAGTTCCAGAAAGCAAACCCATTTATGACAAATGCTAATGGTACATGGACAAACGCAGGTGACCCGGTTGAGGTTGTTGCAGGTGATACACTCGCAGTTACATTGGAAGTATCTGCTGAGGCTCCTGTAGTAACACCTACTCCAAAGCCAACTGTTGCTCCTACAAAGGCACCGGCATTGAAGACATATGATGCATACCTTGGATTCCAGACAGATAACTACATCTTCCGTGATCCATGGAACGCCAGCAATGGTCTTAAGAGCAAGGAAATTAAGTATAATTCTCAGGTATCACTTAGCACAGGTGATAAGATGAAAGGATTCAATGCTAAGATTGCTAATGCTACAATGAAAGCAAACGGAACAAACTATACAGTATCTATCTCCGGTGTAAACCTTAAGACAATCAAGGGTGTTGAGAAAGATGCTAAGACAGCTAAGGGCTTCAACATGCTCTATGTTACAACTCAGATTCCTTTGACACAGAAGGGTGTAACTGCTGTTAATGCTACATTAAAGATTGATGGCAAGGTTGTTAAGAGTGGTTTCTCACTTCCTAACAAGCCGGATGCTGATGAGTATTATCAGTTCATGGTAGCTGATGGATATTCAGAAGATGACGGAATCAAGAATGTAGCTTATCCTAAGGGAAAAGATGCAAATTCTGCAATGAGTAGTTTGACAACTCTTCCTACAAGCAGCATGGAGATTACATTCCAGCTCAAAGGTGCTAGCTTCGAAGCAGCTAAGACAATTGGCTACAAGAAGGGTGCTAAGTTCGAGTCTGGCAACTTCAAATATCAGGTAACAAAGGTTGCAACAGCTACAGGCTCTAAGAAGACAAAGGGTGTTGTAACAGTAGTTGGCTTGTCCAAGAAGGGTAAGAAAGCTTCTAAGCTTAGCGTAGGTACTAGTGTATCTAAGACTGTAAGCAAGGTTAAGGCTACTTACAAGATCAACAAGCTTGGCAAGAATGCATTCAAGGGTGCTAAGGCTAAGAAAGTTACTCTTGGTAAGACGATCAAGTCTATCCCGGCAGGTGCATTCAAGAACTGCAAGAAGCTTTCTAAACTTACATTGAAAGCTAAAGTTTCTGTAAAGAAGGGCGCATTCAAGGGCTGCAAGAAGACAATCAAAGTTACTGCTGCATCTAAGAAGGCAAAGAAAGCTCAGCTTAAGAAACTTAAAAAGAGTGGATACAAGAAATTCAAATAATTTTCGATAGAAAATTAGAAGGAATTGAGTCAAACAAATTCTTGAACACAAAACATTGGTTTTAAGGGAGACCGTGATTCGATTGCAGATCGGATCACGGTCTTTTTATGGAATTGGAAAATGCTGTTATGCAGCGTGACATCACCAAGAATTGCTTTAGTAATTCTTGCATAGCAAAGTGCTGGCTTTACTCTTTTTTTATGTCATGAGCGAACTTCTCACCGAAATTAGCACAAAATATCAAAATAATGTTATAAATTGCCCTAATAATTGTAGACGAAACAAATATATGCAAGTATAATAGAACTATCAAGTCGCAAGATATGCGCAATCGGATGATCTTGTCTTACCGATATGACAAGCGGGGATAAAGTCATCAAAATTAGAGAAAAGGTATTTTGAAAGGAGACGAAACATGAAAGTAGCAGACGGATTTTGGTTAAGCAAACAGGGTTACAATGTGAACTACGCTTCTCAGGCATACAAGGTGGAGACAACAGAGAATTCCATCAAAGTATTAGCTACACCATATACGGTTTTGAATCGTGGTATGACATTGGGAGGACCAAACCTTGAGATCACATATTCTTCTACATCAGAGAACATCATCAAGGTACACATTGATCATTACAGAGGAGGATTGGACAACATTCCTCGTTATGAGTTGAACGAGGATACAGGATATACTCCTGAGATCACTCGCACAGAGGACAAGGTAACACTGAAGTCCGGCGATACTCGCGTAGAGATCAAGATTGCAGATGACTGGGAAGTACAGTATTACTACAAAGATAAGCATTTGACAGGCGGTGCATGGAGATCTACATCCATCATCAACGAGAGCCAGTACACAGCAAACGCTCGTATGAACACACAGGAAGACGATCAGTTCTTCAACTATCCACAGGATCCTCACACAACATATTTGCGTGAGCAGTTAAAGACAGATATCGGTGAGTGTATTTACGGTTTCGGTGAGAAATTCACTCCATTCGTAAAGAATGGTCAGACAGTAGAGACATGGAACTGTGATGGTGGTACATGTTCCGATCAGAGTTACAAGACAGTGCCGTTCTATATCTCTTCTAAGAGCTATGGTGTATTGGTCAACAGCTCTGACAAGGTATCTTTCGAGGTAATGAGCGATACAGTTTCCAAGGTAACATTTACGGTGCCGGGTGAAGAGTTAGAGTACTTCATTATCGGTGGTGAGAACTTAGAGCATGTATTAGAGAACTATACAACATTGACAGGTAAGCCTGCATTGCCACCGGCATATTCCTTCGGTCTGTGGTTGTCTACTTCCTTTACAACGAGCTATGATGAGAAGACAGTAAACAGCTTTATCGATGGTATGGCAGAGCGCAAGATCCCATTGCAGGTATTCCACTTTGACTGTTTCTGGATGAAGGGTTACGAGTGGTGTAACTTTGAGTGGGATGATGAGATGTTCCCGGATCCTGAGGGAATGTTAAAGAGACTACACGACAAGGGCTTAGAGATCTGTGTATGGATCAACTCATACATTGCACAGCAGTCTAAGTTGTTTGATATTGGTAAAGAAAAAGGTTATTTCATCAAGAATCTGGACGGAAGCGTATTCCAGTGTGATATGTGGCAGCCTGGTATGGCAATTGTCGATTTCACAAACCCAGAGGCTTGTGCTTGGTTCAAGGGTCTTTTGAAGAAGCTGTTTGACATGGGTGTTAATAACATCAAGACAGACTTTGGTGAGAGAATCCCTACTAAGGTAAAATATTACGATGGATCTGATCCGATCAAGATGCACAACTACTACACATACCTTTACAACAAGTGTGTATTTGAAGCATTAGAGGACTATTATGGTAAGGACAAGGCTTGTCTCTTTGCTCGTAGTGCGACTGTTGGTGGACAGAAGTTCCCGGTACACTGGGGTGGTGACTGCTACGCAGAGTATTCTGCAATGTCAGAGACACTTCGTGGTGGACTTTCTCTCTGCTCATCCGGTTTCGGTTTCTTCTCCCATGATATGGGCGGATTCGAGGCTACAGCTCCTGCTGATGTATATAAGAGATGGTGTGCATTCGGTCTGTTGTCTACACACAGCCGTCTGCATGGATCTACTTCTTACCGTGTGCCTTGGGCTTATGACAAGGATGGCGATACAGAGGCATGTGATGTACTTCGTCACTACACTGTATTAAAGGGTAAGATGATGCCTTATCTTTGGGCACAGGCTAACAAGACTCATCAGGTCGGTGTTCCAATGATGCGTTCTATGATCATCGCATTCTCTGACGATACTGCTTGTAAGTATCTGGATCAGCAGTACATGCTCGGTGACAACTTGTGCATCGTTCCGGTTATGAACGAAGAAGGTATTGCAGAGTTCTATGTACCGGATTGTGGAACATGGACAGATATCCAGAGTGGTGAGACATACGAAGGTGGTAAGTATTACACAAGAAAATGTGATTATTTCCAGACACCGATCCTTGCTCGTCCAAACAGCATTGTTACTTATGGTAACTTTGATGCAGAGGGTGCAATGAATGTATTGTATGATTATCTGCAGGATGCAGAGGCAGTAGTTTATGGATTAGAAGATGGTAAGACTGCAACAGCAACTATTTACGACCAGGAATCCAACAAGCTTACTGATATCACAGCAACAAGATATGGTGATAAGGTTACTGTTTCTTACACTGCAACAGACAAGAGCTTTAAGATTACTGTAGCAGGCAAGACTGTTGAGGCAGCAGCAGGTACAACAAGTGTTGACATTACTCTGTAATAACAAAAGAGCATATTAAAGTGTTTCCCCTTAAGCGGACAGGGCAAATATCCCGGTCTCGCTTAAGGGGTTTTTATTTTGCCAAAGAATGGGAAGAGCCGGTCTGGCAGGTTGTGTGCCAAAGAATGGAAAGAGCCGGTCTGACAAGTTGTGTGCCAAAGAATGGAAAGAGCCGATCTGGCAAGTTGTGTGCCAAAGAATGGAAAGAGCCGGTCTGGCAAGTTGTGTGCCTAAGAATGGAAAGAGCCGGTTTGGCAAGCTGTTTGACAAAGAAATGAAACTACGGTATTCTGATATTTATATGAAACGGAGTTTCTCTCTGTGCATGGAGATAACGGGATTGCCTTGCTTTTTGGCTGTCTTGGCGCAGAGTGATGAATAGTGATTAAAGTGAGGATGAGTATAAAGTATGTTTGATGGAAATGGAGTGACAGGGGCAGTTTTAGCGGTAGGTTATTATGCGTTGTTTCTGGGCAGTGGAATGTATATTGGCAGAAAACTTTTGTGCAAAGAACGATATAGTATTGTGATGCAGTATCTGGTGGGAAGTGTCGCCGGTGTCTTGGCATTACAATGGTTTCCTTTGCTTTTTGCCTTTGTGTTTGATTTTTCGATGACAGCACATGTATTGGCTCTGCTATTACAGGTAGTTCTATGTGTGCTGGTTGGTTGGAGATGCCATTGTTCAGAATCTTCACTACAGCAGCATCCATATCGGAAGGTGAACGAATGGAAACGTTTGTTCCGGGAAAATCCGGTTTGGATCTTGATGGCAGTTACTTTTGCCTTTTTTTGCTATTGTCTGTATACACATACGATCGTAGGAAATGCTGATGGCAGTATGCACACGGGGCAGTCCACCTACGGCGATATGAATATGCATTTTAGCTTTATTACCAGTATTGCAAATCAGCAGACGTTTCCGCCGGAGTATTCTTTGCTGCCGGGGCATAAATTATCCTATCCGTTTCTGTGCGACAGTGTTAGTTCCAGTTTGTATCTGATGGGCGCAAGTCTACGACTGGCGTATGTTTTGCCGATGCTCGGAGCAATTTTGCAGGTGTTTATGGGATTTTACTGCTTGATCAAATATTGGCTTGGCAGATCAGCGACAGCGTTGATCGCTTGGATCCTATTCTTTTGGAATGGTGGACTAGGATTTGTGTATTTTGACAATGCAGAAAAGATACATAAAATCTTTGCGGAATTTTATATGACACCAACGAATTATTTGGATAAAAATCTGCGCTGGGTACAGGTTATGGTTGACATGCTGATCCCGCAGCGTGCGACATTATTTGGCTGGGCCATATTGTTTCCGCTGTTGGCGTTTTTGTTCCGGGCGATAGCGGAGCGCAAAAAGAAATTGTTTGTTATGGCGGGCGTGGCGGCTGGTGCGCTTCCAATGATCCATACACATTCGTTTTTGGCGTTGGGGATGATCTGTGCGGTATGGTTGCTATTGGATCTGACAGATAATAGTCTTTTTGTAACAGGAAAAGCTGCATATGGGTGGAAAGCAGCGTCAGCGAGCAGGGGATCCAGCCGTAGAAATGGCAAAGTGACATCTTCTGGTAGAAGAAATGGCATAGCGACAGCTTCTGGACGCAGAAATGGCAAAGTAACATCTTCTGGTCGAAGAAGTGCAAACGTGTCTGCGTCAACCGGAAATCGCAGGGGAAGCTCAAGTGCTGATGCAACGGTATCAGACAGCTGGATTCGATATGCTCTTTATATTGGACTGGCGTTCTTTAGCGTGATGCAGATGATCAACCGCTCGAATGAGTTTGCAGACAAACATGGATTAGCGATAATGATCATTGGGGTTGCACTGTTTGTCCTGTTTTTGGGATACAAGTTAGTGCGTTATCTGCAAAATAGATCGTGGAAACGTTTGGCATTTACGTGGGGCATTTTTTTGATCGTAGTATTGATATTTGCACTTCCACAGTTATTTATGTGGACATTTTCACAGGCCTCCGGCGATAATTTTGTGCGCAGTCATTTCAATTGGTCCAATAATGGTGATCAGTATATTGTATTTTATCTTAAAAACCTGGGACTGCCATTTGTGCTGCTTTTGCTGTCCTCCTTTGTGGTCAGTGCGAGAAACCTAAAGATAGGTGCGCCATATTTGTTGATTTGGTTTGTGGCTGAGCTTGCGGCTTTCCAACCGAATGACTATGATAACAATAAATTGTTGTTTGTTGGAGCGGTCTTTATATGCGGAATCGCGGCAGATGCGTTAGTTCAGATTTATGAACGGTACGGCGCTGTGTATTGGTGCAGTGCTATCGGAAAGGCTGGTGTAGTGCTTTTGGGTGCCTGCCTGTTATTTGTTAGTGCAATATCCGGCTTTTTGACGATGGGCCGGGAATGGGTATCTGATTATGAATTATATACCGCATCAGCGGTAAAAGCGTGTCGATATATTGAGGACGAAACTACGCCGTGGGATGTGATCTTGACATCAACGGCTCATAACAGTCCGGTCCCGGCGTTGACAGGACGCAGTATCGTGTGTGGTTCCTCTTCGTTTTTGTATTATCATGGTTTGAACTATCAGCAAAATGAACAGGACGTCGAAACGATGTATACGAGTCCGGCGAGTGCTAAGGAGTTGTTCCGGAAGTATGATGTCAATTATATTTATTTGAGCAATCAAGAGTATGGCACGTATAATGTTGACGTGAATGGATTGTATGAAGTGGCAGATGTAGTCTGGCAAAAAGATGATGTATCCGTATGGAAAGTGAAAGACGCGATATTTGAGTGACGAGTAGACGGTGATAAGGCAGGAGCTTTGCACGGTAAGTGACAGTTGGAAAGTGAAAAGCTGAGTAACGAGTAGACGGTGATAAGGCAGGAGCTTTGCACAGTAAGTGACAGTTGGAAAGTGAAAAGCCGAGTGACGAGTAGACGGTGATAAGGCAGGAGCTTTGTACGGTAAGTGACAGTTGGAAAGTGAAAAATCCAGAAGCAGATAACGGTAGGAAGGTGAAAGATGAGATTATTAAGAAACAAGTGGGATGTACTAAAATGCGGACGTATGAACTATTGGAAAGAAAGTGTCTTCGTTGTATTGCTGGCGGTAGTTGTGGTCGTGGGACTTGCTCTGCGTGTGACAGCTTCTCAGACAGATAAAGGAAAGTCCGCACAGAAAATAACGGCAAGTGGCGGGAAGCAGACCGGGGCTGTTAAAAATGTCGGGGACAAAAACAGCACGGGAGATATGCCGCAAACAGCAGGGAAATCTATCCAAACAGTAGGACAGAACAACGTGGTAAAACCGGAGGATGCAGTGTATACGTTTTTGCAGGGGCCGAAGTCTTGGGGTAAACGTTTGACTTGGTCCGGGAAATGGGCAGAGACGTATTATGACGGTGGCAAATTCGGTGCATTCGGTTGCGGATTTTGTTGTATGGCCAATATTTATTCGTCGCAGACCACTTATGAGGCTTCTCCGGTAGATATTTATAAGTATACCAAGCGGAACACGATTTACGGTGGTGGCGGTGCAGTCGCCTGGGAGTATATGGAAAGTGCTATGCAGGGCCTTGGCTTTGAGGTGTCCCTGCGGCGCAAACCGACATCGTATCGCAAATTTCAAAAGATGATCGCCTCCAATGACTCAGCGATTGTACTTGTCAGCAGCAGTAACTCAGCTTGCTATTGGAAAAATACACCGGGGCATTATGTTACCATCTTTTTATATGACAAACAGAAAGATGCAGTATTTTTGGGAGATTCCGGTGATCCTAAGCACAATCGCCGGTGGGTTGCACTCAAAAAGATTTATCGCTCGCTGAAGACGGAGAGTGATTATCAGGTAATGACGGTGACAGGATATCAGGCATCCAAAGACTTGTGGAAACATAAGAAAGCGAGCGGGACTTGGATACGGCCGGAACAGAAGTAGAGAGCTGTTTTAGGATTTGTTCGTCAATGAGTGCGATGTCATGGTTTGCGAGTATCTATGCAGTCTATGCAGTGGAATATCAAAAAGTGTGGACTTCTGCCGAGAAAACAGGTATAATGCTACAGGGATGAAACGTTGTCAGGCGTGTAGTTGCGTGGACGAGTAATCGCACAAGAAGAAAATTCGCTGTCTTTTCGGTGGATACCAGAGCAGGCAGCAGTAGAAATCGGAGGAAATTATGGGATTATTACAGGAATGGAGAGAGTACGCATATGGCGTAGAATTGAACTCCAAAGAGGGAAAAGCAATTTGGGATAAGTATTTCGAGCAGGAAAAAGCCATTTATCAGCAGTTACTTGCGGCTCCGGAGAAAGTGGTATCCGGTACTGTTCAGGAATTAGCAGATAAATACGGCATGGAATTGAATTATATGGTAGGTTTCTTAGATGGAATCAATGAAAGCTTGAAAGAACCGAACCCAATCGAGGAAATGGAAGCTGACACGGTTGTAAAATTGCCGATTGATTTGGAAAGCTTATATTATCATATGGTAGAAGCGGGTGCTGATTGGTTATATGAACTGCCGGAGTGGGATGAGCTGTTGACACCGGAGCGACGCAAGGAGCTTTATCGTGAGCAGAAAAAGTCCGGTACAATTGTTAAGGAGCGCAAGGTTGGGCGTAATGAGCCATGTCCATGCGGATCCGGGAAGAAATACAAATATTGCTGTGGCCGTGCAAAATAATAGTTTGCCGGCAATGATCGCAATACGTAAGTATTGCAAACGGTAATATAGGATAAGACAAAGGGGCTGTCGCACTAAGCAATTAGTGCGCAGCCCCTTTTTAATTGATAGGATTAGGGTGTTGTGTAGCGTGATAAAAGCAAAACGCTGGTTTTGCTCTTCTTAGTAAAAGTAGTGTTCGAAAGAAGGAAGCACATCAAGGGTTTGAATGCTATTGTTAGATCGTGCCGGAAGCACGTCAAAAGCTTGAAGGCTATCGCTAGATCGTGCCTGTGACAACTAATGTGCTAACACCGGGTGTTGTAACCCAAGCCCCCGTTTCCGGATCCTGCGTAAAGGTGGCAGCAGGTACCGTGATCTGACCAGCGGCAGTGGCAAACAAACCGGTTGTTTCGTTGTACGTGTAATTAGTCGGCGCAGTCCATGCGGTTCCGTTGAAGGTTACGGTCAGACCGGATAAGATCGGATTGAACGTATCCGTGATCGTGGCACCTGTTGTGACGGCAGCAGGTGCACTTCCCATATTCTGGATCAGGAAAGTGTAAGTTAAAATGCCGTTTTCGGTAACAGGGACCGGGCTGACAGATTTGGTAATGTTAAGGATAGGCGTGCTTTCCGCAGCGATCGTTTCGGAGATCGTGATCGGTGTAATGCCGCCACCGGTAATTCTTGCGGTGTTTACAACATCAGAACCGGTTGCAAACGGCGCAAATTCATTTACGGCTGTTTCGTAAATAATCGTTGCATTGCCGTTTGCAGGAACGCTAATACCGGATACGGTCAGTGGCGGCCCGGCTTCAACTGTAGGAGCAGTCTGAAGCGTTCCATTGATATAATAATTTATGGTTCCCGGAATATAGGTAAGAGGTGTAACTGTACCGGTACCAAATGTGTAAGCACCAAGATCATCCGTTAAAGTAAGTCCGTTGAATGCTGTTGCACCGGAATTGACAATGCTGATAATATAGGTGACAGTGTCATTTTGTCCGTAAGTGGTTTTTACAGCGGTCTTGGTAGCAGATAAAACTTCCAAAATTTCACCAACTGCAACGTTGGAATTGGTCACAGCATTACCGTAGCGAAGCTGTGCCTGATTTGTAAAACGTGCCATAGTAACCTCCGTTCTGCCGCTTGTTGCAGCGGCATAATCGATAATTGTAAAAAGATGGTTTCATGTGTCTTACCTTACTGTATGAATAATCTTGCAAAATGTGCCAATCCCACGTATTATATAACTAAAACTTTTGCGCAGAAGAAGTATCATTATACAACGATAAAGCGGCAAGGCGATTACTATAGTTCTCTGTCGGCAGAAGCCGCTATATTGAGGCTGCAAAACACTTAGCATGCTTTGACATAATAAGCAATATGTGGTTGCGCGAGATAATGAGGTGTGGGAAGTTTCAGTAAATTATATGTCATAGAGAGGAGTGATTGTATGTGTACTGCAATATCATATAAAGCAAAGGATTTCTATTTTGGAAGAACATTAGATTATGAGTGTTCATATGGTGAAGAAGTGGTTATCACGCCGCGGCATTATCAGTTTTCGTATTCACATATGGGAGAATGCACAACGCATTATGCCATGATAGGAATGGCACACGTCGCAGAGGAATATCCATTATATTATGAAGCAGTAAATGAAAAAGGTCTGGGAATGGCAGGATTGAATTTTGTTGGGAATGCCTGTTATGGAGAATATGAGGAAAATGCCAAAAATGTGGCGACATATGAGTTTATTCCGTGGGTATTGGGGGCTTGTGAGAGTGTGGAACAGGTGAGAGACTATCTGGTCGGTCTTAATCTGATCGGGGAGACATTTGCCGGCAAATATCCAGCATCTTCCCTACATTGGCTTATTGCGGATGAAAAGCAGTCGATCACCGTGGAGATGGTGGAAGAAGGCCTGCGTATTTACGACAACCCGGTTGGGGTACTTACCAACAATCCGCCTTTTGACAAGCAGATGTTTTTGCTGAACAATTATATGCAATTATCACCAAAACAGCCTGAAAATCATTTGGCACCCGGCGTTCTTGGCACCTACAGCCGAGGAATGGGAGCACTCGGTCTGCCGGGAGATCTATCGTCGACATCCCGTTTTGTCAGGGCGGCATTTACAAAATTAAATGCGATCAGTGGTGAGACAGAGGAATCACAGGTGGGTCAATATTTTCACATAATGGAAACAATTTCGCAGCAAAAAGGATGCTGTGAGGTGAGGGATGGTGAATATGAGTATACCATCTATACGTCCTGCTGTAATGCATCTCAGGGAATCTTTTATTACACAACATACGAAAATCGTCAGATTACAGCAGTTCGTATGAGACCGGATATGTTAGAACGGGATCAACTGATTCGTTATCCGATGCAGCATCAGGAAAAGATTGCATATGAAAATTAAGCGGATCCAATTGTAGTATTTATTTGTGCAGGTTTACCAATTGACAGTCCTTTAGGTTACTACGTATAATAAAATAAATAGTGGCAGACTCTCAGGAGTACTGCGGAGTAAGATGTTTGACCGATGCAGAGGCAAGGATGTCTCATTGTAAGATTCCAGGGAAAGGAGAGATGCGGTATGGCGATGGATTTAAATGTATATAATTATCTCATGACCGGATATAACACGAAGCCGGCAGCTTCGAAGTATGGTGCGCATAAGACATCAGAACTTCGTTCCATTGTGCGCGACATTGCGAAACGTACAAAGTCCTCACCAATCTATCTCGTAAAACTTTCTGATGACAAACAGGCATATGCCTTGAATGTGAAAGAGTCCTCCATTGCTTTGCATGATGCATTTGAGGATTTGATGACAGAAGATGACAGTTCAGTCTTTGGTGGACGGAAGGCAGTCTCTTCGCAGGCTGGGGATGTATCGGTGAATATTGATACGGAAGATTATGAGAAGCTGCCGTCACCGTTTTCGATGGAAGTGCACAGTTTAGCGAAGCAGCAGGTCAATGTGAGCAAAGAGTTTTATGATTCCAGCAGGAGCCTGGAAGAGGGATTGTACCGCTTTCGGATCCGAGTGAATGATGATTCCTATGATTTTCAATATAATATTAAGAAAGATGCCAGACACGGAGAGGTGATCGGTGGACTGGCGGATTTCATTACGAAAGCGAGAATAGGCATTCAGGCACAGCCGGTTTCGAGAGAAGCCGGTAAGATCGCAATGAGGATTTCAACGGATATGACAGGAAGCCCGGATGGGGAGCCGATATTATCGTTTGAAGATCGACCTGACGGACAGCATTCCGAGGGAATTACTTCATACTATGGGTTAAATCGGATTGTTCAGAATCCGGAAAATGCATCATTTGAGATCAATGGTGTGGAGAAACATTCTATGTCCAATCAATTTAAGCTTGCGGGAAGTTTACAGATACAGATGAAACGCATTTCGGAACAACCGGCACAGATCACATACACACCGGATAGTGATAAGATTATCAATGGTGTGAGAAACGTTTTGGATCATTATAACCAGATGATTGACAGCTCTTGGAATTATGCAGAGAAGAGCGGACATACACCGAAACTTGTGCGTGAAATGCAAAGTGTGTTGATGCCGTTCCAGTCAGACTTGGAATCCTGTGGTCTGACCTTTAATGATCAGGGATATTTGGAAATGGATGATTATCTGGCAGAACAGTCGGCTATGGACGGTTCCTTTCAAGAATTGTTTGGAGCAAGATCCCGATTGAGCAGCAGAATGCTTGCAAAGATGAATTATGTTAAGCTGGATCCTATGGAATATGTTGACAAAACATTAGTGAGCTATCCTAATACGAGCAAGCCGGCAGTGGGATATGCCTATACAACATCCCTCTACAGCGGTATGCTGTTTAACTATTATTGCTAGTATGCGAGCTCATGGAGAAGTAGTGTGAAGAAAGCAGATTATATGATAGTAGGTATTGCGCTAATGCTTGCGTTGGTGAGTTTTGGCGTGTATCGGCTCTATTTTGCATCGACAGGCAGAGCAGCGATTGTGGAGATTACCGTTGATGGTAATGTATATAAGACGCTTTCGTTGAAGGAAGATGCGACGGTGGATGTGCCGTCGGATGGGGGCCACACGAATACAGTGCAGATAAAAGATGGGAAAGTTTTCATGAAAAAGGCAGATTGTCCGGACAAGATCTGTGTACATCATAAAGGGATCCGGAGCAATGGAGAAACGATTATTTGTCTGCCGCATAAAGTAATAGTAACAATTCAATCTTCCGAAACAGGAGATCTGGATGGTGTTGCCCAATAGCACTTACAAGGACTTCGCAATTTTGCGAAGTCCTTTTTGTTTCTAACTCCAACTTCCCATACCGGAGGTTATTGTCAAACCATATATTACTTATTATGTCACAAAACTAATAGCTATTTTGCAGCCAACAAAGTAAATTATCCTGTCATCAAAAAAACTATAGCAATTGCTGCAGAGCGCGGAGGTTTCGCGTGATTTCTTATTTTGTTAAGTCTCTGATGAATACATGCCCAGAGGATTGTCTGAGATGTTCCGGTTTAGCAAGGTATCATCAATTTTTGGACGGGACGCTTTCGCTACGATGCGCTACGTCACGTTACTTAATGTCTCTGAAATACGAGACATAAGTAACGACGAGCGCAAAGTCCCTTTCAAAAATGATGAATACCTTGCTTCCGGGACTTCGAGTTTCCGAAGGGCATGTAAATCAATCATCAGAGACAACAAAATCTAGAAATCACTGTGAAAACTAATTGCGGCAAAGCAATTGCTATAGTTTCTTGATGGCAGGACTCACTATATAGCGGCTGCAAAATACTTAGTATTCTTTGACATAATAAGTAATATGTGGTTGTCTGAGATAAGGCGGTATGGGAAGTTTGGTTTCTAAAATCTTTCTAAAGTTGAAGAACATTTGGTTGACAGTGAAAGAATGGGGTGTTATTATTTAACACGCATAATAATTAACGATGTTAATGAATTGGAGGAGGCTGGAGCATATGACAAAGTATCATGAGAAAATGTTCCGCATTATGAATCAGTTTCGTAAGCTGAATATTAGCGATATGCTGCCTGGAATCAGCCGAATGGAGTATCTTACGATGCTGATTGCAATGAAAGCAGAAGATGATCGTCGGATTTCCGTGTCGGAATTGATCAAGAGAGCGTGCGTGAAGCCCTCGGCGATATCGCGGACGCTGCGGGGACTGGAGCAGAAAGGATATGTGGAACGTGTTGTGAATCCGGAGGATCGTCGCAACACCTATGTTGTCATGACAGAGGAGGGCATTGCGATAATGCAGCAGGCGGAAAAGATCATGAAGGATTTTTCGGATGCTGTTGGCAAACGGGTTGACCAAGAAGAAGGAGAACGTCTTCTTTGCTATCTGAATGATGTTTATATTGCAGCACAGGAAGAAATTTCCTGTAGAAAATGGAAGAACAGAAAGGAAAACGACGATGAGTAAAATATTTAAAAACATGATTCCGTATTGGAAGATCGTGATCGCAATCATTGGTCTGTTGGTTGTGCAGGCATGGTGCGACCTATCTCTTCCATCGTACACGTCGGACATTATCGATGTGGGAATCCAAAATCATGGCGTTGAGCATGTGATGCCGGAGAAGATTCAGGAAGAGGAATTTCAAACTGCGCAGTTTATCATGACGAATCAGGAAAAGCGCATTTGGAATGATATTTATGTGAAGAAAGGCGACACAAAGGTGTTGAAAAATTTGTCGCAGGACAGATTAGAGGAGTTAGACGAACAGCTTGCGCTGCCGCTGATCATGAATTATCAAATGAGTGCCATGGAGGAGAAAACCTTCGAAAAAATGGTGGCGAGCCAGATGGCATCCGGGAGCAAAAATAACGGCAGCCAGAGTGACGCAGCGAGTCAAGGCGGCAAAGATGCCGGCAGCCAGAATGGCAATAGCGCAAAAGTAGGACGATCATCAAAGAATCAGTCCGGACTTAGCGTAGATCAGATCGAGAAATTTATGGGTGTGAAACTGCATCGTTTCCGCCAAAAGAAAGAAGACTCTGATGGAAATTCCAAAATGGTACAATGTGTCGATGTGCGTCCGGTATTTATCGCTATGCAAAAAAACGGAATGCTCGACGAAAAGACGCTGTTTTCTACGAGAGACAGCATGAAAAACACGATCGACACAATGGGCAGTTCGTTGGTCAAGACAACAGGCATTGCCTATGCGATTGCCTGTGACAAAGCGGCAGGCGTCGATGTGGATAAAATACAAAAAACATACTTAGTATATGCCGGCCTGAAAATGGTTGGAATGGCATTGCTGATGGGAGTTGTTACCGTACTAGTTGGTTTCTTTGCCTCCAAAGTAGCTGCCGGAATTGGTATGACGCTGCGAGAAAATGTGTTCAAAAAAGTCGTTGGATTTTCCAATGCAGAAATGGATCATTTCTCAACGGCTTCCCTTATTACGAGAAGTACGAATGATATTCAACAGATTCAAATGGTATCGGTAATGCTTCTTAGGATGGTTGCGTATGCGCCGATACTAGGCATTGGTGGTGTTCTGAAAGTGGTACAGACAGGTGCCGGAATGGGGTGGATCATTGTTCTTGCGATCATCGTTATCATCGGCTATGTGCTGTTACTCATGTCGTCGGCCATGCCAAAATTTAAGTTGATGCAAAAATTAGTGGATCGAATCAATCTGGTCTCTCGAGAGATCCTTACAGGACTTTCCGTTATTCGCGCATTTGGTCGGGAGGACACAGAGGAAGAGCGTTTCGATGCAGCTAACAAAGACCTCACCAAAACGACATTGTTTACGAACCGTGTGATGACGTTTATGATGCCGGGTATGATGATGATCATGAACGTTTTGACGGTTGGCATTGTTTGGTTTGGTGCCAAAAAGATTGATGCGGGAAGTATGCAGGTAGGAGCAATGACTGCTTTCATCACCTATGCGATGATGATCGTGATGTCGTTCCTGATGCTGACAATGATGTCGATCATGCTGCCACGTGCTGCCGTTGCAGCAGAGCGTATTGATGAGGTCATTCAGACAGAATCTTCAATTGTTGATATCGATGAGCCGGAAACACTTACAACGCATAACGGACGCATTGCTTTTGAACACGTATGTTTCCGTTATCCGGGCGCAACAGAGGATGTACTTCATGACATAGATTTTGTCGCAGAACCGGGCAAAACAACCGCAATTATCGGAAGCACCGGTTGTGGCAAATCGACATTAGTGAATCTGATCCCACGTTTGTATGACGTTACCGATGGAAAGATCACGTTGGATGGCAAAGATATCCGTCGAATCGCGATGTCGGATCTGCGTGAGGAGATTGGTTATGTGCCACAGAAAGGAATTTTATTTTCGGGAACCATTGCCTCCAATTTGCGCTTTGGTAAAGGTGATGCCACCGAGGAAGAAATCGAACGTGCAGCGGATATAGCGCAGGCAACAGAGTTTATTGATGTCAAGGAAGATCGCTATGACAGTGCGATCGCACAGGGCGGTTCGAATGTTTCCGGTGGACAAAAACAGAGATTGGCAATTGCAAGAGCAATCGCTAAGAATCCGAAGATCTGTATTTTTGATGATAGTTTTTCGGCATTGGATCTCAAGACGGATGCTGCGCTTCGAGGGGCACTTAGCGAGAATGTAACAGACAGTACCATAATTATTGTAGCACAGAGAATCAGTACGATTCTGCACGCAGAGCAGATTTTGGTATTGGATGAAGGACGAATTGTAGGGAAGGGAACACATGAAGAATTGCTGGAACACTGTGAGGTGTATCGACAGATTGCAGAATCTCAGTTGTCTGCCAGCGAACTTGGAATGGAAGAAAGCGAGGTGACAATGCATGAGTGAGAATCGAGAATTAACACAAAGACCACGGCGGAGAGGCCCGATGGGACGCGGTATGCAGCCGGGCGAAAAGCCAAAAGATCTGAAGAAATCCGTCAAAAAGTTGATGCAGTACATTGCAAAATATAAGATCGGTATTTTTGTAGTGATGCTCTTTGCAGCGTTTTCTACTATATTCAATGTGGCAGGTCCTAAAATACTTGGTAAAGCAACGACAGCACTTTCGGAAGGGCTGATGAAAAAGATCCAAGGCACCGGAAGCATAGATTTTCATAAAATCGGATTGATCCTGCTCATCGTGCTGGCACTGTATTTGGCAAGTGCGTTGTTTAGTTTTGTGCAGGGATGGATCATGACCGGGATCACCCAGAAAGTCTGTTACAGACTGCGCCGGGAAATTTCCGAAAAGATTAACCGTATGCCAATGAAGTATTTTGAGAGTCGTACTTACGGCGAGGTGCTGTCGCGCATTACAAATGATGTGGATACACTTGGACAGGGATTAAATCAAAGTATTACAACGATTATTACGTCCGTTGCAACGCTGATAGGTGTGCTGGTCATGATGTTGAGCATTTCACCGTTGATGACATTGATCGCCTTGATCATACTGCCGATCTCGATGGGATTGATTGCATTGGTAACCAGAAAATCTCAAAAATATTTCCACGCACAGCAGGAATATCTGGGACATATTAATGGTCAGGTAGAAGAAGTATATGGTGGGCATTTGGTTGTCAAAGCATTTAACCACGAAAAAGAAACGATAGATGAATTTGAGCGTACAAACCGTATTTTGTATAATTCGGCATGGAAATCACAGTTTTTGTCAGGTATGATGCAGCCGATCATGATGTTTGTCGGCAATCTGGGCTATGCGTGCGTTGCATTGACCGGTGGACTGCTTGCCATTAAAAACGTGATCACCATCGGTGATATTCAGGCATTTATCCAATATGTCAAGAACTTTACGCAGCCGATTCAGCAGATTGCACAGGTTATTAATATGGTGCAGTCGATGTCTGCGGCATCGGAACGTGTATTTGAATTTTTGGAGGAAGAAGAGGAGATACAGCTTGCAGAACAGCCGGCAGATATTTCTAAAGTAACCGGTGAGGTTACCTTTGACCACGTAGGATTCGGGTATCAGCCGGAGCAGCAGATCATTCATGATTTTAGTGCACATGTAGAACCGGGACAGAAGATTGCGATCGTTGGTCCGACCGGAGCCGGTAAGACGACGATGGTGAAATTACTAATGCGATTTTATGATGTAGATCGGGGAAGTATACGGCTGAATGACCGAGATATCCGCGATTTCAATCGTCGTGATCTGCGAGATGCGTTCGGAATGGTGCTGCAGGATACATGGCTGTTTAAGGGTACGATCATGGAAAATATTCGCTATGGCCGTTTGGATGCTACGGATGAAGAGGTCATTGCAGCGGCAAAAGCGGCGCGGGCACATCACTTCATTCAGACACTGCCGGGCGGATATCAGATGGAGCTCAACGAAGATGCAAGCAATGTGTCACAAGGACAAAAGCAGCTTCTTACGATTGCACGCGCAATCTTGGCGGATAATAAGATCCTTATTTTGGATGAGGCAACCTCTTCGGTTGATACGCGTACGGAGATCGAGATCCAAAAGGCGATGGACAATCTGATGAAGGGGCGCACAAGTTTTGTGATCGCGCATCGTTTATCAACAATTCGCAATGCAGATCTTATCTTAGTGATGAAAGATGGCGATATTATTGAGCAGGGTGACCATGATACCTTGTTAGCGGCGAATGGTTTTTATGCAAATCTGTATAACTCACAGTTTGAAGAGGCAGTATAAAAGCACAAGCGTCGGGGAGCATGCGTGTATATAGACAGAATAGGAGGATACGAGAAAGAAAAATCCCGTATCCTCCCTAAATTTCTGAATTTATGTAGAATTTTTCTTGACGGACAACCTGTTCTGTGCTATAGTAGATGGGCGATGTAACAGTCTTTTTTTTATGCCCAAAATTCGGGCGCCAATAATTTAATGGAGGTGAAAGCCGTGAGAGTAAAGATTACTTTGGAATGCACAGAGTGCAAACAGCGTAATTACGATACGACGAAGGAGAAGAGAAATCATCCGGATCGTATGGAAACGAAGAAGTATTGCAGATTCTGTAGAAGACACACATTACACAAAGAGACGAAATAATCGTTTCCCGCGTGAATGGAAAGGAATGAGGTTGAACGATGGCAAATTCTGAGAATAAAGAAGAAGTAATGCAGGACGAACCAAAAAAGACCGCAAAGACCGCCACGGCTTCTAAGAAAAAGAGCCGTCTGCAAGGACTGAAAGCAGAGTTTCGCAGAATTATCTGGCCGGATAAGGAAACGATCACAAAAGAGACTACAGCAGTTGTAGTTAGTACGGTTATTTTGGGTATTATCATTGCCCTGCTTGATTTGCTGATCAAGACAGGCCTTGACAAGGTTTTTCAGATAGGATAAGGTGATTGACTATGGCAGATGCAGAAGCGCGTTGGTATGTGGCTCATACCTATTCAGGCTATGAGAACAAGGTAAAAATGGATATCGAGAAGACCATTGAAAATCGTGGTTTGCAGGATCAGATTTTGGAAGTTTCCGTTCCGATGCTCAATGTAGTAAAGGAAAAGGATGACGAAGAGAAGATTACTCAGCAGAAGATGTTCCCTGCATACGTCTTGATCAAGATGATTATGAACGATGACACATGGTACGTGGTACGCAATACACGTGGTGTGACAGGGTTCGTAGGACCGGGATCCAAGCCGGTACCATTAACAGATGAAGAGATGGCAAGCATGGGATTGAAGGTGGATGCACCGAATGCACCATTCAGCATTGGCGATTCTGTGATTGTTAAGTCTGGTGTCTGGGAAGACACCACCGGAATTGTTCGTCAGATCGATCATCAGAACCGTATGGTTACGATCAATATCGATATGTTCGGACGTGAAACACCGGTTGAAATCAGCTTTAACGATGTTGAGGTTTTATAATGATTTCGTTTTGAAGGGATGAAGAAGTCATTCCGAGCTGGACGCCATATAGATGTGGCATCCGCAATGTTAGATAGTAACCGCGTAAGCGGTATTTTCACAGGAGGTAAGAGACAATGGCTAAGAAAGTCGAAGGATATATTAAATTACAGATTCCTGCTGCAAAGGCAACACCAGCACCACCGGTTGGTCCTGCACTTGGTCAGCACGGAGTAAACATTGTAGCATTTACAAAGGAGTTTAATGCAAGAACAGCTGGACAGGAAGGTATGTTGATTCCTGTAGTTATCACTGTATATCAGGATAAGAGCTTCAGCTTTATCACAAAGACTCCTCCAGCAGCAGTGCTGATCAAGAAGGCATGTGGTATTGAGCATGCATCAGGTGAGCCAAACAAGAATAAAGTTGCTACAATCTCTAAAGCAAAAATTCAGGAGATTGCCGAGACAAAGATGCCGGATCTGAACGCAGCTTCTCTTGAGGCAGCAATGAGCATGATCGCAGGAACAGCTCGCAGCATGGGTGTTACTGTAGAGGAATAATTAAGTGAACGCCGGAATTATCGCATAAAAAAGATTGTTGTTGATTGAACGATGTGGGAGGCGACACAAGGGATGTGTCATGGACCCGCCGTTACTACCACTAGGAGGTTATATAATATGAAAAGAGGAAAGAAATACGTTGAGGCTGCTAAGAAGATTGACAGAGCTGCACAGTACGAAGTTGCTGATGCTGTAAAGTTGATCAAAGAGACAGCTGTTGCAAAGTTTGATGAGACTGTAGAAGCACATATCAGATTGGGTGTAGACGGACGTCACGCAGATCAGCAGATCCGTGGTGCTGTTGTACTTCCTCACGGAACAGGTAAGACTGTTCGCGTGCTGGTATTTGCTAAGGGTGACAAGGTAGATGAGGCTCTTGCAGCTGGCGCTGATTACGCTGGTGGCGAGGAGTTGATCCCTAAGATCCAGAACGATGGATGGTTCGAGTTTGATGTAGTTGTAGCTACACCGGACATGATGGGCGTTGTTGGTCGTTTGGGTCGTGTACTCGGACCTAAGGGTCTGATGCCAAACCCTAAGGCTGGAACTGTAACGATGGACGTGACTAAGGCTGTTCAGGATATCAAGGCTGGTAAGATTGAGTATCGTTTGGATAAAGCTAATATCGTACATGTACCGGTAGGAAAGGTTTCCTTCTCTGAGGAGCAGTTGGTAGAGAACGTCGAGACATTGATGGGTGCTATCACAAAGGCTAAACCGGCAGCAGCTAAGGGTCAGTATTATAGAAGCGTATCCTTGTCCGCAACAATGGGACCTGGAGTAAAGCTTAACACTGCTAAATACGTATAATTTTTAACGGATTGTAATACGGTTTTAACCAATAAAAAGGCACTGCATAAACGGAAGTTTATGCGGTGCCTTTTGTGCTATCACATGGAAGGAAAGAATCACATCCGCGGTAATGCCAATATGCAGCGATTAAAGAATCACATCCACGGTATTGCCAATGAGAGAATTGGATGCAGAGCCGGAAGTATTTGCGGTACCTGTAGTAATGCCGGCGAGATCTGCAGTGTGAACACTGCCCGCGATTTCTGCAATGGCCGCTACAGAGGAAGTATCGGCAGCATTACTGGTACTATCCTGTTTTGTGCTCGCTTTGGCTTTTTTAGGCGGGATCACGATCTGACTTGCATGTCTTTTTATCTTTTTTGCAATGGAAGACATTTCTGTCAGGTAATCACTGTCACTGCCAAATAATTGCTTGAACTTATAAGTTGCGGCCTGATTTACAGTGCCTTTCTTAACACTGAGTTTGCCGTTGGAACTGATCGAGATACCAACGCTTTCTAAAGCGTCTTTTTGTTCTCTGGTCAAGTGTTTCATCCGTGAGATAAGACGTTTTGCCTGGCCGGAAGTCGAGTTTCCTGCACTTTCCAGTAAATTATTATAAGTATCTGCAAATAGTTTTGTAAATTTATAATTGGTGGAATCGCTGACCGTATTCATCGAATTGGAATCTTTATCTTCCATTACGGTTGGTTCACTCCACTCCAACTGACGCAATTGCTCAATGATCTTTTTCATAGCTGAGGAATCCGCCTTGGTAAGTTCACTATTCTGCATGGATGAACGACGCTCTGCTTTGCGTGCACCACGGTTTGAAGAGTATATCCCCCGCAAATAAAAGTCATACGAATAAGTTGTAGCGACCATAATACCTACATTCCTTTCCGAGTCCGCAGCTCTTTGCTGCCAGACTGTGTGTTCGTTAATGAGCCCGGAAAAACAAATGTCTGCTTCGCAGCTGCTTGTTTTTCTTTGGGACTCTGTATATTATATCGGCAAGGGAGACAGAAAACATAAGTATTGTTGAAGTTTTGAATTTTTCATGGTAACATGAGGAGAATTAAGAGTAAGATAAGAGTAGAAAACGAGGTGAAACAACGGGAAACCGTTATGAGTTATGCAGGAAAGAATACAATATCATAAAATTAATTTGGAAGATAGAGAGCTTATGATGACCATGTATGCACAGGATCCGCGAAGAACTTGTGAACATTGTTTTGCTAATAATTATTTGTGGCAAAGTGTATATCCGGCAGAAATGGCAGAATTTGATGGCTGCATCAGTGTGCGGTTTTATGATGGCGCCGATCTGTATTATGATTTTCCGTCCGGACCGGGAGATAAGCAGCAGGCTTTGGAACGTATTTTGGAATGGACTAAAAGACAGGATGCATTGCGGTTTTACGGTTTGTTGCGGGATGAGGTTGAATTGTTAGAAAAATGGCATCCGGGGGAATTTATCATTACGCCGGAACGGGATATTTACGATTATATTTATGAGACAGAACGTTTGACAACGTTAGCAGGTAAAAAACTGCATGGAAAGCGTGGCCACATTCACCGTTTTGAGGAAAATCATGACTGGCGATATGAGTCGTTGGGACCGGATAATTGGCAGGCTTGTCTGCAGATGAATCAAATTTGGAAGCGCAAGCGTGCTGATAAATGGGATCCTGATATGGAAGAAGAATTTCAAGTTGTGAATCAGGCATTGCAGCATTATGACAAATTGGGAATGGTTGGAGGTGTGCTTTGGGCAGATAGAGAAGTTGTGGCCTTTACGATGGGAGAATCGCTTGGTGGAGATACGTTGGCGGTCCATTTTGAAAAAGCATTTCCAGAGATCCAAGGAGCATATCCGATGATCAACCAGCAGTTTGTAAAGCATGAATGCCAGCAGTACCGCTATATTAATCGAGAAGATGATGCCGGAGCAGAAGGGCTGCGCAAAGCAAAAATGTCTTATGTTCCTGATATTTTATTGGAAAAGTATATGGTAGTGCGTAAATAGCGGAATATTTGGTATAAGACGATATTGCAACACGGAACGTTTATTTAAAACTGCAAAATATCTGTTTATTGCAGACAGAATAAGCAATATGTGATGAAGTGACAATTTTCGTTGCTTGAAGTTTGAATGAAATTTTTTACAATTTTCTTACAATTTTAGTTGCAATTTGTAAGGAATGCTGATATACTATAGTCAGTCGTTAAGATAGCGACTAGATATACCCCTCAAACCCCTCTCCTCATCAGAGCATATCATGTGTTTTGGTGAGGAATTTTTTTTCAGAGGGAAATACATTCCGAAATAAGGAGGAAGCGTATGGATCGTGCAGATAAAACAACGGTAGATGAAGTGAAGACTACAGATGTGGTGGAAGAACCAATGGTAGACGAAGTGAATACTACAGATGTGGTGGAAGAACCAATGGTAGACGAAGTGAATACTACAGACGAGGTGGAAGAACCAATGGTAGACAAAGAGAAGATTACAGATGCGGTGGAAGAACCGGCGGCAGATGAAGTGAAGGCTACAGATGCGGTGGAAGAACCGGCGGCAGATGAAGTGGAGACTACAGATGCGGTGGAGGAACCGGCAGCAGATGAAGTGGAGACTACAGATGCAGTGGAAGAACCGGCAGCAGATGAAGTGGAGACTACAGATGCGGTGGAAGAACCGGCGGCAGATGAAGTGAATACTATAGATGCGGTGGAAGAACCGGCAGCAGATGAAGTGGAGACTACAGATGCGGTGGAAGAACCAGCGATAGATGAAGTGAAGACTGATAAACAGAAAAGAAAAGAAGAGAAGCGTTTAGCAAAACAGCGCAAGAAGAATGAGAAGAGGCAGGCGAAAGAAGCCGCCAAGATAGAGAAAGCAAAGAAAGCCGCAGACAAGGTGAAAGCAACAGCGGAAGAGTCTGCGGAGAAGGTGAAGAAGTCTGCGGAGAAATCTGCAGAAAAGGCAAAGGAGCTCGGAGAAAGAGCAAAGGAAGTCGCTGAGCAGGAGAAGACGAGAGCGCAGCAGGTTGGCTTTGTATCTTCATTGAAGTTTAGAGTGTCTATACTTGTGATTCTGGCAGTTGTGCTGACCGGTGCGATCATGCTGTTGATCGTAGTGCCTGAAGCAGAATCGGCAATTCAAACCGAGACGGAGCATTACATGCACGATATGGTAACTGCGAACGGTATTTCTTTGGATCAATTTATTGCGGCAGGTAACCTGAACAATAAAATTTCTATGAAGAATACATTTGGTAATGTAGCTTTGCAGGGCGTTGATTCCAGTTATGCATACATTGTATCCGGAAGCGACGGCATGATGCTTTGCCACCCGGAAGGGGAAAAGGTTGGACAACCGGTAGAGAATGCAATGATCAAAAAGGTCGTAGAAGATATTCAGATGGGATCCAGACCTGAGACAAGTGTTGTTGAGTATAAATATAAAGGAACAGCAAAGATGGCAGCATATTATGTCACCAAAAAAGAGCCGACGGTTCTTGTCATTACAGCGGATAAGGATGACATTTTAGCACCGATCAACAATATGATAAAGACCGGAGTGGTAGCATTTGCTATTGTTGTTGTTATATTCGCATTTTTGGCAGCATTTATCACGGGCAGAATGACAAGACCGCTGATCGTGATCTCAAAAATTGTGGAAAAGATGTCCAGAATGGACTTTACAGAAAACAAGGCTGCAGAACGTTTGCTAAAGCGAAAGGATGAAACCGGCATGATGAGCCGTTCAGTTGCATCGCTTCGTAAAGAAATGGTTCTGATGATACAGGACATTCAGGCACAAAGTAATAGTCTGTTCAATGCGTCTGAAAGCTTGGATAAAGATGCCACCCATACAGCACGTGCGATCGAGCAGGTAGAAAGTGCTGTGGGTGATATCGCCAGTGGCGCGACAAATCAGGCTGATGAGACACAGAGTGCGACAGAAAATGTCATTACGATGGGCAATATGATCGAAGAAACGAATTCTGTTGCAGAAGCATTACATAAGAATTCAAAGCAGATGCAAGAGTCCAGTAATCAGGCAATGTCCATTTTGAAAGAGTTGATGGAAGTGAATGACCAGACCAAGCTTTCCATCGATGAGATTTATGAGCAGACCAATATTACGAATGCTTCCGCGCAGAAGATCAAGGCGGCGACAGATATTATTGCATCGATTGCAGAAGAGACCAATTTGTTGTCACTGAATGCATCTATTGAGGCGGCACGTGCCGGCGAGCAGGGACGTGGTTTTGCTGTGGTTGCTTCTCAGATTCAGAAGCTGGCAGAGCAGTCAAATGATTCAGCCAAACAGATTGATGATATTACAAATGTTTTGATACAAGACTCGACGCATGCCGTGGATACTATGCAGGGAGTACAAAAGATCATGGCTGTTCAGAGCGATAAGATGCAGCAGACAGAGAAACGCTTTGCGGATGTCTACCAAGGTGTTGAGAAGGCGATCGGAGGTGTTGGTACGATTTCCGGACGAACAGAAAGTTTGGATGATTCCAGAAGTAAGGTCGTTGATGTCGTGCAGAATCTTTCTGCTATTGCTGAGCAGAATGCAGCCAGCAGTCAGGAGACATCTGCATCAGTTGTGGAAGTCAGCAACACATTGGCGAACATATCTGATAGTGCAGCAGGTTTGAAGGAGATCGCTTATCAGTTAGACCAGAGTGTAAAGAAGATTAAATTGTAATTTGAATTAGAATTAGAATTTTAAGGAGACGCCCATGTTTGATTTGCAGGAAGAGTTAAAAAAACTGCCCGCCAAACCGGGCGTCTATTTAATGCACGACAAAAAAGATGCTATTATTTATGTGGGCAAAGCGGTTAGTTTGAAAAATCGTGTGCGACAGTATTTTCAGGCGAGCAGAAAAGTATCGCCCAAGATTGAAAAAATGATTTCGCAGATTGATCATTTTGAGTATATCATTACGGATTCCGAAGTGGAGGCGCTGGTACTCGAAAACAACCTGATCAAGGAGCATCGTCCAAAGTATAATACGATGTTAAAAGATGATAAAACATATCCGTTTATCAAAGCAACCGTATATGAAGAGTATCCGCGGTTGATCTATTCGCGGGAGCAGAGGCGGGATAAATGTAAATATTTTGGCCCGTTTACCAGTGCAGGGTCTGCAAGAGATATGTTGGATCTGGTTCATAAAATCTATCAGATACGAACATGCAATCGTGTGCTGCCAAGAGATACCGGTAAAGAACGACCGTGCTTGAATTATCATATTAAGCAGTGCCAGGCACCATGTCAGGGATATGTGACTCCGGAACAGTATCAGCAAAATTTCAGCAAGGCATTGAAACTTTTGGAAGGAGATTTCTCAGAGGTTTTAGAAATGCTGGAAGCAAAGATGGCGAAAGCAGTCGAGGAACTTGCCTTTGAAGAGGCGGCTTCTTGCCGCGATCTGATCGCCAGTGTCAAAAAAGTTGCAGTGCATCAGAAAGTTACAGATTTTGGCGGGGTTGACCGCGATGTGATCGCTATGGCGCAGACTAATCTGGAAGCGGTCATTCAAGTGTTTTTTATTCGCGAGGGCAAATTGATCGGTCGGGATCATTATCATTTAAAAGGGATAGACGGTGATGCACCGGAAGAGTTAGTGCAGTCGTTTATCAAACAGTTTTATGCAGGAACACCTTTTATTCCGCGAGAACTCATGGTAGAATATGAATTAGAAGAAAAAGACCTGATCTCGGATTGGCTGTCGGAACGCCGTGGTGGAAAGGTATCTATTCTTGCACCCAAAAAGGGACAGAAAGAGCGTTTAGTCGAGCTGGCGCATAAGAATGCAGCGCTGGTTTTGACGCAAGATGCAGAAAAGCTGCGGAGAGAAGAAGAACGTACATTAGGAGCAATGCAGGAGATCGCAGATCTGTTAGGCATGTCTGAAGTAAAGCGGGTGGAATCATATGATATATCGAATATCAGTGGATTTCAGTCGGTTGGCTCTATGGTTGTTTTTGAAAACGGAAAGCCGAAGCGCAGCGATTACCGTAAGTTCCGCATTAAGACGGTGCAAGGCCCGGATGATTATGCCAGCATGGAAGAGGTGCTTGGAAGAAGATTTCGTCACGGTCTGGAGGAACGACAACAGATAGATCAAGGGGAAAAAGTAACGGGAGGCTTTACGGTGTTCCCGGATTTGATCATGATGGATGGCGGGAAAGGCCAAGTGAATGTTGCAGAGTCTGTTTTGAGGGAGCTCGGAATAGTGATACCGGTCTGCGGCATGGTGAAAGATGACAGGCATCGCACCCGTGGATTGTATTTTCAGGGGAGTGAAATACCGGTCAATACATGCAGTGAAGGATTTCATTTAATGACACGCATTCAAGATGAAGTGCATCGTTTTGCCATTGAGTATCACCGCTCTTTACGTAGTAAAGTGCAAGTCAGATCCATATTGGATGACATTGCGGGGATTGGGGCGAAGCGTCGCAAACAGTTGATGAAGCGGTTTGTTTCACTTGATGCGATCAAGGCAGCTTCCGTAGAGCAATTGGCTGAAGTTGAGTCCATGAATGAACAGGCAGCACAAAATGTATATGAGTTTTTTCATAAGAAAGACTCATAACAAAATAGATGATTTTCTGTCAGTTGACAGGGATTGTCAGCAAGCTGTATAGGAATTTGCAGCAATCTGTATAGGGATTGCCAGCAAGCTGTATAGGAATTTGCAGCAGGGTGGCAGAAATTTGCGGAATGCAGGGAATGTGCACTATGGTTAGAAAGGTTGGTAGAATATGCAGAATGCAGAGTACAGTGTCGCATTGACACATTTAGTAGACAAATTAAAATTAGAAAACTGTACACCGAATGTACCTATTGATGACGTGAAAGTGACGCAATCGGATGTTAATCGACCGGCTTTGCAATTGGCAGGGTTCTTTGACTATTTTGATTCTAACCGGATTCAGATCATCGGGCAGGTGGAATATACTTATATGGAGCAAAAAGGTGTAGAATACAGTGTCCAAATGTTAGAAGAGATTATGTGTGGCAGTGAGAAGTCGACCAAACCACCATGTATCGTTTTTTGCCGTAACCTTCCGGTGGATGACCGTCTGATCGAATTGGCAACGAAATATCAAGTGCCGATCTTACGTACCAAGCGTGCTACGAATGAATTTATGGCGGATCTGATCCAGTGCCTTAACTATAATATGGCACCGCGCTGTACGGTTCACGGCGTGCTGGTAGATATTTACGGAGAAGGTATTTTGATCATGGGAGAAAGTGGTATCGGTAAATCGGAAGTCGCATTGGAGTTGATTCATAGAGGACATCGTCTTGTTTCGGATGATGTGGTAGAAATCAAACGAATCAATGAGAGCACATTGCTCGGCAGCGCACCGGACATTACGAGACATTTTATCGAATTGCGTGGTATCGGTATTATTGACGCGAAATCACTGTTTGGTGTAGAGAGCGTTAAGGATGATCAGAATATTGATCTGGTCATTAAGCTTGAGGAATTTAATAAAGAACAGGATTATGATCGTCTTGGACTGGAGGAGCAGTATACGGAATTTCTCGGCAACAAGGTTGTGTGCCACTCTATTCCGATCCGCCCCGGTCGTAATATTGCGATCATCTGTGAGTCGGCAGCAGTTAACCACAGACAGAAAAAGATGGGTTATAACGCAGCTTGGGCGCTGTATAACCGAGTAACGAACAATCTAGCAGAAAAAAATAAATAAAGCGCAGATCTAATGCGTAGATAGGAGGGCTGTCATGATTTTTGTAAAAGCAGATGAATTAAAAAAAGGGATGCGTTTGGCAAAACCAATATACAACAAAAATGGAGTTATGTTGTACGAAAGAGATTCCAGACTGACAGAGCAGGGAATCATTAGTATTCAGAACTTTGGACTGATCGGTATTTATGTATTAGAGCCGGCGGAGCCGGTACCACCTATGTCAGCAGAAGATATTGAGTTTGAACGCTATCAGACGATGGCAGTATTTGCGATCAAAGAGATCTTGGATGCAGTCAGCAAACAGAAACCGTCTGCAAAGTTGAATACGTTTGTGACGCAGCTTGTTCAGAAGTATGGTTCTTTGGACCACAAGATAAATTTCATCCAAAATCTTCGCAGCGTGGAAGATTATGTGTATAAACATTCACTGAACACAGCGCTGCTCTGTGCGATGATGGCAAAGCGGATGAATTTGTCCGAGAAAAACCAGACAGATCTGGTGACAGCAGCAGTACTGCATGATATAGGTACCTTATTGATCCCGATCGGATTGCGACGCAAATCGCAGTTGGAATTGACAGAAGAAGATCTCAAAAAGATCAATACGTATTATGTGGCGGCTTATCAGATGTTTAGCAGAGATTATTCGCTTGATGCCGGTGTCAAGATGATATTGTCAGTAGCATTGCGAAGAATCTTTCATGTCGGCGGCAAAGATGATGAAATGGAAAAGAAGAAGATCCCGGAGGTTGAAATATTGCGTACAGCGTATATTTATGACCAGTTGACGGCAATGAACATACAAGAAGAGCCAACATCAGATGTGCAGGCGATTCGCTTTCTATTAGATGCCGGAAATGGATACGATCGTGTTGCGGTACAGGCGCTGATTCACAGTATTAATATTTTGGAACCGGGTGTATGTGTAGAGCTGACTAACGGTGATAAGGGATTAGTCATTATTCCTGGCATGTACAATGTGCTGCAGCCATATGTACTTTCATTCAGGGATAATCAGGTTTATAATCTGAGTACACCGCATGTCGCTGCACAATTGCAGATCAAAGACATTATGCGCACGATGGATAATCGTCATGTAATGGGAATGGATATGTTAAAGCAGTACAGTGGAGAGGCGGTACATATTGGGGAGTACCGTGATAATAAGACGTACTAGCAATAGCCGACACAACAAACAAATAGCAATATAAGAGCCGGGGGCAGCGAGAAAAAGGCAGTATCGCTGAACCCGGCTTAGGAGATTGTGCGATTGTAATAACAGACAGCATAGAAACGAGGTTAACAATGTATATTATAGTAGGATTAGGAAATCCGGAGCGTAAATATGCCGGAACACGACACAATATTGGATTTTCGGCGATTACGGCGATCAGTGATGCCTATGGCATTTCGATGGACATCAAGAAACACAAGGCGGTATGCGGTAAGGGAATGATCGCAGGGAATAAAGTGCTGTTGGCGATGCCGCAGACATATATGAATCTTAGCGGTGAGAGTGTACGCGAACTGGTGGATTTTTATAAGATCGATCCCGAGGAGGAATTGATCATCATTTATGATGATATCGCATTGGCTCCGGGAAAGCTTCGGGTACGTGCCAAAGGAAGTGCCGGTGGACATAATGGAATCAAGAATATCATTGCGCATTTGGGGACGCAGCAGTTTTCGCGGATCCGGATCGGCGTGGGAGAGAAACCGGCAGGCTGGGATCTGGCGGACTATGTGTTGGGGAGATTCCCGGCAGAGGAAGAGCCGACGATCCGTACTGCGCTGGAGCAGACGGTAAAGGCATGTGAGACTATTTTGACAGACAGCGTTGAAGCGGCGATGAATCAATTTAACGGAAAGTAAGAGGTTGGGGCAGTGATGGAAACATTATTGGCGCCTTTGGCGGAGATTACGGCGTACCGCAATGCCGAAGAGGCAATACAAAAGCAGCAATTCCCATTGCAGATATCGGGATGCATCGAATCACAAAAGTGCCAATGGATCTATGGGCTTACCGGTGAGTCTCCGAAATGGAAAGTGATCATTGCGGCGAATGAGTTGAGGGCACGGGAAATCGCAGAAGACTATCGCATGTTTGACCGGGAAGTTATGTATTATCCGGCGAAAGATGTGATTTTTTTTAGTGCTGATGTACATGGTAATGCACTTAGCACACAGAGACTTAAAGTCAGAGAGGCATTACTGGATCGCAAGGGGGGAACCATTGTCACCTCGATCGATGCCGGCATGGAGTTCGTACTATCGCAAAAGATCTATGAGCAGGCGAAGCAGCAGGTAGCGGAAGGGGAGACATATGATCTTGAGACTCTTTGCAAAAATCTAGTCAATATGGGTTATGTGAGACAGGCACAGGTTGAGATGCCTGGAGATTTTTCTGTACGCGGAGGAATTTTGGATGTATTTCCGGTAACGGAGGACTGCCCATATCGTATTGAGTTTTGGGATGATGAGATTGACACGATCCGTTCGTTTGACGTGGAGAGTCAGCGCTCAATTGAACGCATTGCAGAGTTTACCATCTTTCCGGCATCGGAATTAATTTTGACTACTGAGCAAATTGCCGATGGTTTTACAAAAATGGCGAAAGACGCAGCAAAGATCAGCACAAAATTAAAAAAGGCGAAGAAATTCGAAGAAGTGAATCGGTTAAATGACCATTTGCAGGAAATACAAAATGATTACGAACAATATCAGAGCCGTATTGGGTTGGAAGCCTACCTGCCCTATTTTCCGGTGGAAACATTGTCCTTTTTTGATATTATGCCAGAGGAGGAGACAATCTTTTTCTTAGATGAGCCATCCCGCTGTTATGAGAAAGCTCAGGCGGTGGAAACAGAGTTTCGTGACAGTATGGAAAGCAGATTGCAGAAAGGCTATCTTTTGCCAAAGCAGCCGGAGATCTTGCAGGGAATGGATCCTTTATTTGGATTGCTGCAGAACAAGCAGCTTGTTATTTTGTCTTTGCTGGATGGACTGCCAAAGCAGCTTGCGAGCAGGGCGCAGGTGAATGTACAGGTACAGCCGGTGGGGTCCTATAATAAGCATTTTGAACTACTTGTAGACGATATGCTTCGCTGGAGAAAGAATGGATACCGTGTACTGCTCCTTTGTGGCTCTCGGACGCGTGCGCAGCGTTTAAGTAAAGACTTGGGGGAATATGAAATTCCGGCATTTTATCATGAGAAGCCGGATATGCCGTTGGAAGCCGGACAGGTTATGGTATCGTATGGATTTATGCGTCATGGATTTGTTTATTCGATGACGAAGTTTGCTGTTGTGACGGAAGGTGATATTTTTGGCACAAAGCAGAAACGGCGTAATGTCAAGAAGAAAAAATACGATGGAAAAGCGATACAGAGCTTTAATGAGTTAAGCGTTGGCGATTATGTGATCCATGAGAATCATGGAGTTGGTATTTACAAAGGTATCGAAAAGATTACAGTCGACCATGTGTCGAAGGACTATATTAAGATTGAGTATGGAGACGGCGGAAATCTATATGTTCCTGCATCGGGACTGGATCTGTTGCAGAAATACGCCGGGCGTGAGGCGAAGCAGCCGAAACTAAACCGCTTGTCATCGCCGGAATGGAAAAAGACCAAGACACGCGTGCGCAAGGCTGTGCAGGAAGTGGCAAAAGAATTGGTTTTGTTATATGCCAAGCGACAAGAACAAAAAGGATATGCTTATAGTCCGGATACTGTGTGGCAGCAGGAATTTGAGGAGGTTTTCCCATTTGAGGAGACCAAAGATCAGTTGACAGCCATTGCCGCCGTTAAAAAGGACATGGAAAGTGACAAGATCATGGATCGGCTGATCTGCGGGGATGTTGGCTATGGTAAAACAGAGATCGCATTGCGTGCGGCATTTAAGGCGGTAAATGATGGAAAGCAGGTAGCGATGCTTGTTCCAACTACGATCTTAGCGCAGCAGCATTACAACACATTGTGCGAACGACTCGGAGACTTTCCGGTCAAAGTTGAGATGTTATCACGTTTTCGTACTCCGGCACAGCAAAAAAAGTCGATAGATCTACTGCGAAAGGGACAGGTTGATATTATTGTCGGCACACACCGTCTGTTGTCTAAGGACGTGGAATTTAAGAATTTGGGGTTATTGATCGTTGATGAGGAACAGCGATTTGGTGTGACACACAAGGAAAAGATCAAGCAGATGAAAGGAAATGTTGATGTCCTTACGCTTAGTGCAACACCGATCCCACGAACGCTGCATATGAGTTTGACCGGCATTCGGGACATGAGCGTGTTAGAGGAGCCACCGGTAGACCGTCTGCCAATACAGACATTTGTGATGGAGCATAATGATGAGATCATTCGTGAGGCGATCAATCGCGAATTGGGAAGAGGCGGACAGGTGTATTATGTGTATAACCGCGTTGTCCGTATTGCAGAGGTGGCGGCAGAAGTAGCCAAAATGGTGCCGGATGCCAATGTTGTTTTTGCGCATGGGCAGATGAGTGAGCGAGAACTTGAAAAGATCATGATGGCATTTATCAGCGGCGAAATAGATGTTTTGGTAGCAACGACGATTATTGAGACCGGATTAGACATTTCGAATGTAAATACGATCATCATTGATCATGCCGATAAGATGGGGCTGTCACAGCTTTATCAGCTTCGCGGTCGTGTCGGAAGATCAAATCGTACAGCATACGCGTTTTTGATGTATCAGCGAGGACGTATGCTCAAAGAGGTAGCGGAGAAGAGACTGGCCGCTATCCGTGAATACACGGAACTGGGTTCCGGGATCAAAGTGGCGATGCGGGATCTGGAGATCCGCGGAGCCGGGAATCTGCTTGGTGAAGCGCAGTCCGGGCATATGGAAGCGGTTGGATATGATCTGTACTGTAAAATGCTCAATGAGGCGGTACTTACACTGAAAGGCGAACAGCCGGAAGAGGAACCGTTTGAGACCAGTTTGGAGCTGCAAGTGGATGCGTTTATTCCGGCAACTTATATTCGTAGTGAATTTCAAAAGCTGGATATGTACAAACGTATCGCCGGGATTGAAAATGCGGAAGAATATGCAGATATGCAGGAAGAAATGATCGATCGATTTGGAGAATTGCCTAATGCGGCTGAGAATTTATTGCGTGTGGCACTGCTTAAAGCGGAAGCACACCGTGCCGGAATCACACAAATTGTGCAAAAAACGAACCAAATTCGATTTTATCTGAAACCAAACGCAAAAATCTCTTCCGTAAACCTTGTAAAAATGGTAGAATCGTATGAGGGCGCTTTTAAGGTGGTGCAGGCGGCCAAAAAGGAAGAACAATCCTATTTTATTTACACGATGAAACCACAACCACAGCCGGCAGGCAAAAGTTATCGCAGCGGATACGGAAGGATCCCTGCTGCGGTGAAGGTACCGTCTGTTTCCAAAACAGTAAGTAAGCAGGAGACAGCAGAAAAATTATTCCAGACAGTGAATCAGTTGATCCGTGAGATCGGAAAAGTCGTGGAGTAACGGAAAGGCATGGTGACTATGATAAAGAAAAGTAAATGGATGGCAGTTGGTTTAAGCATATGCATTGCCGTGGCAGGAGTATGCACGGGCTGTGGCAATTCCAAGATCGGCACAAAAAAGGTAAAGCTTGCGGCAGGAACACCGGATAAGGATTCGATCGTTATGTCGGTGGGCAGTGACGGTGTAGAATATAGCGAGATGATGAACTATGCCTACCTATTAAAAAGACAGTATGAGGGCAATTTTGGAAGTGAGCTATGGAACTATTCGCTGGGCGGCAATAAAACAGTGGGTGCTCAGGCAAAGCAGGAAATCGTCAATATGGTAACACAGCTTAAAGTGATCGCGCAGGCAGCGAATCGTAATGAAATTTCACTTACCAATGATGAGAAAGACGAGGCAATGCAAAAGGCAGAAAAGATCATGGAAAAGGTGTCTGACAGTGATAAAAAGAAATATTATTTATCCGTTCAGGGACTTAGTAAATTGTATGAAGAAAACGTGCTTGCCAATAAAATGTTTTATGTGGCTACTGACAAGGCAAACACCGATGTGTCAGATGAGGAAGCAAGGCAGGCTGCGATCCAGTATATCGAGATCATGACGAAAGGGATCGGAAGTTCCGGACAGAAGATCGATATGGATGAGAAAGCCAAAGCACAGGCTCTTAAGTGGGCAGAACAGCTGCAGCTTCGTGCAGTTAAGACGAAAGACTTTTTGACATTGGCCAAAGATAATACCGATGCAACAACGCAGGAACTGGTGGTTGGCAAAAGTTCCACCAAATTGGAGAAAGCGGCATTGGATGCGGCGTTAGCCCTCAAAAAGGGTGAAGTCAGCAGTGTTGTAGAGGGAACGCAGGGATATTATATTATATATTGCGTCAATGACATGGAAGAGGATGCGACACAGGCTCGCAAGGAAGTTATCATTGCAAAACGACAGAATCGCCTGTTCCAAAAGAAATATAACATCTGGCTCAATAAGTGCGATGTTAATATCAGTGAAGATTTTTGGGATTATTTCCAGTTGTAAGGGGAGGGAGAAAGTTTGAAAGCAGAGCATGTCAATCCATTTATCATATCTGTGTGCAAAGTGATGAAAGATATGTGTATGTTGGATTTAAAAATAGGGAAACCATCTCTTAGACAACAGAGTTTCCCGGAAGAAAATTCTTTGATCCGTCTCGGGCTGGTAGGTCAGCTTTCGGGAGAAGTATTGCTTAATTTTGAACCACAGACAGCACTTGGGGTCGTATCTAAAATGATGATGATGCCGGTCAATGCCATTGATGCGATCGGACAGAGTGCAATTTCGGAATTAGGAAATATGGTGGCGGGCAATGCGGCGACGGTATTTGCAAATAATAATATTATGATTGATATTACACCACCGGATTATTTTATTGGTGCAAGTTATGATGGTGCGGCAACGGAAATGTTTACGATTCCTTTTTCAACAGAAATTGGAGATATGACGATCGATGTGCGCATTGAACAGGAAGGATAAAAGATGGCAGGATATAAGAGATACCGCAAGGATTCCCCGGTTTCCTATGCATTAGGTATAACGCTGACATTTGAACTGTTGCGCTTTCAGCCGGACAAGGTGACGAGAGTATATATTCACTCCGGCATGAAAGAGGGGGAAACATTAGACAAGCTGCGTAGTTTGTGCAGGGATGCCGGTATAGAAATGGTTCAGACAGACAAAATATTTCACGTATTGTCTCAAAAAGAAAATTGTTACGTGATCGGAGAATTTACGAAATATGAAGGGCAGCTGGAGAAAACAGCATCCCACATAGTTTTGGTAAATCCTTCTAATGCCGGCAATATGGGAACGATCATGCGGAGCGCCTTAGGATTTGGTTTGAATCAGATGGCGATCATACGTCCGGCAGTGGATGCCTTTGACCCCAAAGTGGTAAGAGCGTCCATGGGGGCGATTTTTTCGACAAACTTTGTTTACTTTGAGGATTTTGATGAATATCAGGCACAGTTTGGTGAACGGGAATTATATCCATTTATGTTGGACGCCAAGAAAAGTCTGCATGAGATCAGACCACAGGGGACGTTTTCTTTGCTTTTTGGCAACGAAGCGACCGGACTGCCGGATCGCTTTGCGCAGATCGGGACAAGTGTGATCATTCCGCATTCCAATCGCATCGACAGTCTGAATCTGCCGATCGCGGCGAGTATTGCGATGTATGAGACAACGAAACAGCAATTTGAGAGTTGACAGGTTTGTTATAATGATAGTTAGAGGCAAATGCAAATGACGATAGAAAGGATTGATGAGACAATGGCAAAGATTGATATTATTTCAGGATTTTTAGGAGCAGGTAAAACGACGTTGATCAAAAAGCTGATCGCAGAAGCATTTGAAGGTGAGAAGTTAGTCTTGATCGAGAACGAGTTCGGTGAGATCGGTATCGATGGTGGATTTTTGAAAGAGGCAGGAATCCAGATTACAGAGATGAATTCCGGTTGCATTTGCTGTTCTTTGGTTGGTGACTTTGGAGAGGCACTCAAAGAGGTGCTTACAAAATATAGTCCGGATCGTGTTATTATTGAGCCATCCGGAGTTGGCAAGTTGTCTGATGTGGTCAAAGCAGTAAAAAATATTGGTGATGAAGTACAGATCAACAGTACGGCAACGGTTGTAGATGCATCGAAATGCAAGATGTATATGAAGAATTACGGTGAGTTCTACAACAACCAGATCGAATACGCAGGAACAGTAATCTTGAGCCGTACACAGAATGTGTCAGCCGACAAGCTGGATGCTTGTCTGAAGATGATTCGTGAGAAAAACGAGGAAGCATCTATTATTACAACACCATGGGATGATATTCAGGGTAAAAATATCGTAGAGGCTATGGAAAAGGTTAATTCTTTGGAAAAAGAGCTGTTAGAGGAGCATGAACATCATCACGATGGCGAGTGTGGATGCGGACATCATCATGATCACGATCATCACGACCACGAGCATGATCACGACGGCGAGTGTGGATGCGGACATCATCATGATCACGACCATCATGACCACGAGCATGATCACGACGGTGAGTGTGGATGCGGACATCATCATGCAGATGATGTATTTACAAGCTGGGGCGTTGAGACAGCGCACAAGTTTACGGAGGAAGAGCTTACCGAGATTTTGCACAAGTTAGCTGAGACGAAAGACTATGGTGACGTTTTGCGTGCAAAGGGTATTGTAGCGGCAGCAGAAGGAGAGTGGTTCCACTTTGATCTGGTACCGGAAGAGACGGAAGTTCGCCGCGGAGCAGCCGACTTTACAGGACGTATTTGTGTTATCGGTGCTGACTTGAAGGAAGATGCGATCAAAGAATTATTCCACGTTGCGTAAAGAGGACTACGATTTACGGCTTCCATTTCAAATGGAAGCTAAACATAGAGTTGATGGAGGTTTTGAATGTTTGGTAAGAAGAAAGAGGAGATGATGGTATACGTCATTATGGGCTTTTTGGAAGCCGGTAAGACGAATCTGATCCGTGACCTTGTCGTGGATGATATGTTTGACGACAAGATCAAAACGATGATCTTGGCATGCGAAGAGGGCGAGTTAGAATACGAACCGGACGTGTTAGAGAAGGCCAACTGCGTTGTGGAATACATCGAAGACGAAGAAGCATTTAATGGAAAGATCATTCAGAAATTTTTGAAAAAACACCGTCCGGACCGCATCATCATTGAATACAACGGTATGTGGCCGACAAAGCACATTCCGGAATTGTATGATGATATGGAAGAAATTTGTTTTGATCGTGAAGTGATCTTTCAGACGATAGATGTAGTCAATGATGAAACATTTGCTTTATATATGAAAAATATGCCATCTATGATGGTAGATCAGTTCCGCGTGGCAGAAATGATCATCATTAACCGTTGCACCGTCGAAAAGACGAATAAAAACTCGATCCGTGGAAGCATAAAAGCGGTCAATCCGCGGGCGCAGATTGTCTATGAATCCGCACAGGATGAGTTTTATGAGATGAAAGATCAGATGCCGTTTGATGTCAATGCAGATGTCATTGAAATTAGTGACGATGATTTTGGACTTTGGTATATTGATATGATCGACCATCCGGAAACATATCAGAATAAGACGTTAAAGGTGACTGGTTTGATCCAGAAGCCAAAAGGGATCCCGGCAGGCTTTGCAGTATTTGGACGTTTTGCGATGACCTGCTGTGCAGACGATGTACAGTATATGGGATTTCTGTGCAAAGCAGATGATTGGTCAGAGTTTAAGGCAAAGCAGTATGTTACCGTGACGGCCCGATTTGAATACAAATTCATGAAGGAATATGGCGAGGAAGGTCCTGTCTTTTATGCAGAGCAGGTGGAAGCGGCAGAAAAGCCAAAAGAGGAGCTTGTTTATTTCAATTAAGTGAGGCAGCAGTTTATAGAGGATCTGCATATACGCAAGTTGTAGCTTAACAGCTCGGATATGTCGAAAGCTCTTAGGCACTGCGCATCCAGATCTGATAGATGGAGCGGATCAGCACGACCGCAAATGGGCCGAGAAAGATGCCGCACACACCGTACAATGAAATACCGATGTAAATGGAAGCAAGGGTAAAAAAAGAAAGTGTATTTAAGTTACTTCCAATTAACCTTGCTTCTAATAATTCACGCGTAAATACTGTTAATAAATATGCAGTAAGCAGAACTGCGGCCGCGAAAAAAGAACCATGGAATAATTTTACAAGTCCCCATGGAATCAATATCATCCCACTCCCCAAAATAGGAAATGCATCAAAAATGGAAATAAACAGACCGATCACGATACAATATGGATTGCGGATGAGCAGAAAAGCAATTGTGCAAATAGCCCAATTACAGCCAATAATGATGAGCTGACTTCGCATATAGGCAAATCCGGTATTCCACATGGTATGCCCAAGCTCTGACAAAACCGAAAAATAACGATTTTTGTGGATCATAGTATGCAAATGATCATAGTCTTTGCATAAAACGATGAAACTGACGATAACGATCAGCAAAAATGCGCATACTCGCATGGAGCTTCCCATACATTGCAGCGCTATCCTGCCAATATTTTGATAGAGGTTTGTAAATGATGACGGATCCAGATTGTGAAACTGTTCCTTAGCAAATATTAGGCAACTACCTTTTTGTAGACCTAAATAATAATCCAAATGTTGCAAAATATTATGACAACAGGATTCTATGGATTTTGTATAAATTTGATGATAAATGGACAAATTTGTGAGAAGTAGTTTACATTGCTGAAATAAAAGCCATCCGATCAGCAAAAAAACACCCAAAAAGGCAAGAGAGATCAAGAGTAAGGTGCCATTTGCCGCCAGCCACTTTGGAAGATGACATTTTTTTTGTAAAAATAGGACGATAGGCATTAAGCTCCGCATCAGTGTATATGCGAATAAAAACGGGAAAATAAGGGGTAAAACGTATTTGAAGGACAAAAGAACAGCACCCGATATAAATGTAATAATAAGCAGTTGTCGAAGCAAAGGATGTGCATTCATAACGGATCCTCCTTTCTGTAAACGCAATTTTAGACGGCGGAAGTGCTCTATTTAGTGTGTACAAAAGCAATGATTTCATACAAAAAATAATGTTTACAAAATATTAATAACTATAACATTTCACGTTCATAATTCCACCCTATAATAATAACCATATCAGAGAGTAAATGTCGACTCACTGGTAGCTTAGATTTTTTTTTCATACCTTCTCCTTTAAGGACTGTGTACGCTGCAGTCCTTTTTTTTTGCCTATTATGATTAAAGTGTCAGAAGGTCTGAAATCTTGACACCTTAATCCTATTATAGAATCGGGGAATGCCGATTGTGTGCATTTGGTAGGTGGAGTTTGAGTTAGCGATGCAATTATTTCATTGGGAGGAATTGAAATGATGGAAAGGACACAGAAACAGACAAAAAATTTGACCGAAGGATCACCGGCAAGATTGATCTTGGAATTTGCGGTTCCAATGTTTTTAGGATTATTGTTTCAGCAGTTTTACAGTATGGTAGACACAATGATCGTTGGTAAATTTTTAGGAATGAAACCATTGGCTGGAGTTGGTGCGACAGGGTCGTTAAACTTTATGGTGATTGGATTTTGTATTGGTGTATGCAATGGATTTGCCATTCCGGTAGCACAGAAACTTGGTGCCAAGGATTATTCTGCACTTCGTCGTTTTGTGGCGAATGCTACATGGCTTTGTCTTGCATTTTCTGTTGTTATGACGGTGATCGTGTCAATTTTGTGCGGAGATATCTTGCGCTTTATGAAAACGCCGGAGGATATTTTTTTCTATACATATTGGTATATGTTGATCATTTTTTTAGGAATACCATGCACGTTTCTGTATAATATATTGGCGGCACTGATCCGCTCTTTGGGAGACAGCAAAACGCCGGTGATCTTTTTGGCATTGGCATCTGTCCTCAATATTGGACTGGATCTCGTATTTATCATTGTATTTCGTATGGGCGTCAAAGGAGCTGCACTTGCAACTGTGCTGGCACAGGGAATCTCCGGGTTGTGTTGTCTGTGGTATATTGGAAAGCGTTTTCCAATCCTGCGGGGAACGAAAGAAGAGTGGAAACCGTTGCCAAAGTATATGATACGTTTATGTGCGGTTGGAATTCCGATGGGAATGCAGTATTCGATCACAGCGATAGGAACACTTGTGATCCAGGCAGCAGTGAACGGTTTTGGCTCTACAGTGGTGGCCGGAGTGACGGCAGCGACTAAGCTTGGTAATTTTGTATCCTGTCCGATCGAGGCACTGGGACAGACAATGGCACCATACGTTGGACAAAATATGGGAGCCGGCAAACCGAAGCGTATTGGTAAGGGACTTTTGGCGGCGTCTCTCATGGGCTTTGGGGTGTCTGCAGTGCTGTTTGTCATTGTTTTATTGTTTGGAAAGCCGATGACGTTATTATTTCTTAGTGCAAAGGAAGTGAAAGCCGTAAAATATGCGTATCAGTATATGATCGTAACAACAGCCGGATATTCTTTGCTTACCTTAGTGAATACAGTTCGTTTTACGATACAGGGAATGGGGTATTCGGCGATCGCTATATTGGCCGGGGTGTTTGAAATGGCGGCAAGAACCTTGGCTGGTACGCTTGTAGTAAGTATGATCGGGTTTATGGGTGTTTGTATGGCAAATGATCTCGCATGGATTTTTGCAGATGCTTTCCTTATTCCGGTATTTTTTGTATTATATAGAAGAGCTAAGAAACAATATCAATGATCTGCTTATATCATAAGAAGCAGACGGATGATCTGCTGCATCTGGATGAGAGAAGAATGTGTCAATGACAGGTGTATTAAGGGGAGGAGAGAAGGTTATGCTGATTAAATTATATTTACAGGAGGCTGTTCAAAGAGCGTTTCTTGTTGCGGTTGTTTATATCGTATTAAAAGGAATTTATTTGGCAATGATGAAAAAGGAAGTGCATATCGGCAAAGAAATATTGTATTGTGTTACATTGACTTATATGGTTACTTTATTGGGCTATACTATGTTGCCAAACATGCATATGGGAATAGAATCCAGTGGGAAATTTTATTTTATTTGTGATAGGTGGGGAAATGGTAGGATTAATTTCATACCCTTTAAAACTATAGGTACGTTTTTGTTTCAATCAGAAAATGCCAATGTATCTCATTGGAAGGATGTTTCAGACTTAAATCTGCTGAAGATGCGAAGTCCATGAAGAAGGATTTGGTGAAACTGATAAAAAAGAGTAGTGTAGATATTTTGTATTTGGGATTGGGAGCTTCTGCGCTTTGCTTTGTGACATGGAATTTTGCAGTAAAAGAGTTGGGCGCAGTAAAGACAAGCGTTTATATCTATATGGTTCCGGTGATAACGGTCATTACTTCTGTACTAATTTTACATGAGAAACTGACCTTATTAGCCGGAATAGGAACGGTACTTACTTTGATAGGATTATTTCTGTCGGAGTATAAGCCGGAAAGAAATAGGACTAAAAATGGATTTACAAAATGAAAAGTGCGTCAAATGGATTGCATATAAATGGGGTATTCTCTTGTCTTCACATAGAAAAAGTGACCGGTGCCGATAAAAAAATCTTGAAATCAACATAATCTGCGATATAATAAAACTGGTATGATACAGTAAACAGAAATAATTATTTGTTGTACGCAAGGTTATGAAGGTATAGGAAAATTTATAAGGAGAACGAGGAGGAAAAATATGACAGAAAATCAATATCAGAGAGCAAACAGGATGGTACTGATCACGATTCTGATAGTATTTGGGTTTATTGCAGTAACAGTCTTAGCGGCATTAGGAGTTTCAAAGGGAGAACAGCCAGGCAGGATTATAATACAGTTTATCACAGCGTTGGTTGTTATGACTGCATCAATCGCAGCATACATAATGAAAAAGAAAACACATATATGTGAGGTTCTATTATCAGTAAATATAGCGATTGGATATGTTGTTGTTGTATTACTGAATTCTACGGATACCGTGTGGACATATGGAATTCCGATGATTATTTCCGTTATGGTTTATCTTAATAAAAGATTGATGTATTGTGCCAATGGTTTAGTTATATTAGCAAATATTGCGCGATTAATAAAGGATTTTGACAGTAGTAATTCGGAACTGTTATCAAGCAGGATATTAGCTATCCTTGTAATCATTCTTGTGACGATCATATCGATCAATATAGCGAATATATTGATTCAGTATTTTGGCGAGAAGGTATCCCAGATTGAGGAGGCGGCTGCAAAACAGAATGAAAGCAATACGAAAATGGTTGCTATTGCGGATAATATTTCTGACGAGTTTGAAAAAGCGATGACTATGCTGAATGAACTTGAGAAAAGTATAGATATCAGCCACAGCTCTATGGGGGATATCGCAGACAGCACGGAAAGTACGGCAGAGGCAATCCAGAGACAGGCGGTTATGTGTTCTGAGATTCAGGAAAGCACGGATATGGCGGAAAAAGAAATTAATCAGATGATAAGTGCATCTGATAAGACAGATGAATCGGTAAATAACAGCAAGGTGGTTGTTGGTCAATTAAAAGAACAGGCACAGAATGTACAGGACGCAAGTAATATCATTGTTGATGTAATAAGTGGTCTTACAGAGAAGGTTAATGATGTACAGAATTTTGTTGGTGATATCGTTAATATATCCGCAAGGACAAATCTTCTTGCACTGAATGCGTCGATTGAGGCAGCCCGCGCAGGAGAAGCGGGAAAGGGGTTTGCGGTCGTTGCGGAGGAAATCCGTCAGCTTTCGGAACAGACCAAGAAGGCTTCTGAAAGTATTACAAATATCATACAGAAGCTGAACGAAGATACCCAAAAAGCGAACGAGAGTATCAATGAATCTGTGTTATCCGTTGATAAACAGAACACACTTATTGATGAAACAGAAAAAACATTTGTTGAAGTAGGCAATACAATGGATGTGCTGATGTCAAGCATACATGTTGCAGAGCAGAGCATCAATAAAATACTTGATTCAACGTCAGTGATATCGGATAATATATCACATCTGTCGGCAACAGGAGAAGAGGTTGCGGCTGCATCTGCGGAGGGCATCAAGGTATCAGATTCCACGGTAGAGGGCATGAAGGATTGTAAAATAATACTCAACAATATATATGAGCATGCCAATGAATTAAAAGCTTCTGTTGAGACGAAGGATATTTATTAGAGAGAAAATATGCTGTACTCCCTTCGAAAGACCCATCTATTCTTGAACAATATTACAATGCTTCCATTCCGGAATTTAAACGATTCAATATTGTAGAAAATGAGATAGAATGGAACAATGGAGAAAACGGGCAGGACAAACAAGGTCGTAAAAAAGCTTCAAGTGATTGAGGCTGTTGCATCAGGAAGAAGATAAAAATGCCTGAATTAAGTAAAAGAGTACAAACCTTTACGGATTCTGTAATCCATCGAACCCGTGCGGAAAAGTTTTTCGCAGGGATGAGCTGATGGCAATCGGTGAACTGGCAGTCAGATATGATGCATTTGTTGTGACGGATGAAGTGTATGAACATATTATTTTCTAAAGGGACTGGATAAAATTGGTCTGAAGCATAATGTACCACAGGGAACGTATTTTGTGCTGATCGATATATCAGACTTTTTGGAACTTCCGCAGTTTCATGGATTCTCAGATCTGGAATTTTGTGAATGGATGATCAAAAATATTGGCGTGGCAGCAGTTCCAGGCTCTAGCTTTTTCAAAGAGGATGTCAATCATCTGATCCGGCTGCATTTTGCACGGGAAAAGAAAACTCTGGACGAAGCTTTGTGTCGTCTGGAAAAAATGAAGGAATGTTTTCGTTCATATTAAGAGTGCCCGGTTAGCGTAATTAGGTTTTCGGAAAATTAAATATTGAAAAGGGCAGTTCCTTTGTATAAAGTTTTAAGTGACGAAACAAAAAACGCAAAGGAGAACTGCCCCATGTATAACAGTATAATCGAATTTATCGAAAAAGACACTACTAAAATTGAAAAATTTATCAAAAAATCATTATTATCCGGAAATATGATGCGTTTTGAGGAGGAACTGCTTGAAAATGTAATTGATCTGTTGGAGTATCAGCACAAAAAGGAGCAGATGCAAAAAAGGATCAAGAAACAGGATGAGCTGGTAAGAGAAGTCAAAAGGAATCACAGGATCAGTGGCGAAGAAACCTTACGAAAAGAGATACCGGGACTGGAAAGAGCCAGCTTCCGGGAAGGAAAGATTGAAGAAAAGATTGAAGGAAAAGTTGAGATTTTATATGAGGAACTTCATATGACTGTAGCGGAGATCGCGGAGAAATTAGTTATTTCAGAAGAGGAGGTGCAAAAAATTGTAGATGCCTCCAAGTAGTGTTTTATTAAAAATGTGGTTATAATAACGTAATAAAGAAAAAAGAATGGAGGAAAAAGCGATGAGTATGATCAAAAACATGGACAAGGCACAGGTAATGGTACTGAAAGAACAGGTGTCCTATCAGGCAGGACAGGTAGTCAGCAAGACGCTTGCACAGAACGATGCGCTTAGTGTAACATTGTTTGCCTTTGATAAGGACGAGGAGATTAGTACCCATGAATCCGGTGGAGATGCGTTTGTAACCTGTTTGGATGGAGTTGGAAAAATTACGATTGATGGTGTGGAATATGAGCTGCACGAAGGAGAGTCGATCGTAATGCCCGCAAAACATCCACATGCGGTATACGGCAAAGAGCAGTTTAAGATGTTGTTAGTAGTGGTATTTTAGTATTGTCTCAAGAGGATGGCAAAGATTTAGACAAAATGCTCCCAAAAGATGGGAGCATTTTGTCTATTCCTGAAGATATTCTTCTAACGTAATTTTTTCACGCATGATCTTTTTGGCGGCTTTTTTGCCAACATAGCGAAAATGCCAAGATTCGTACATATAGCCGGTAACTTTTTCTTTATGCTTTGGATAACGGAGAATAAAGCCGTAATTGGCACAGTGTTTGCGCAGCCATTGATTTTCCGGGGTTTGTGCCTGCCCATTGTCAAGCTGCAGATGATCGGAAGCGGTGATATCCACGCACAGTCCGGTTTCATGTTCGCTATAATCGGCAGGTGCAACGCTTCGCAAAGCATCTTTTTTAGCGGAACGATAACTCATTCCGGCACGCTCATTTTTGCGGATTTCCTCGGAAAGGAGTATTGTTTGTTTTTGACGGGTACGATAACCGCTTACTACATTGATAGAATAATTAGGATTAGCGGCTTCACAGTCAAACCACATATCACGAAGATGCGGATATATCACTTTGGCAACCTGAATGCCATTTTTTAATGTTTTGAGTTGGACCGAGTAGCCCTTTGGTAATGCATGATCTTTGTTGACTAAAATCAGGGTTTGCTTGTGGTTGAGATTTGTGTGGTATTTATGGCTGCGCGTGGCCTGCGGTTGATCTGTTCCCTGAAAATGATAAGCAGCGCCTTCCGTAGATCCGGCAGATGCGTGATCTTCCTTGATCACCAACAATATTCCTCCCCCTAAAATAGTAACCAGCACTAATAGTGCTGCAAATAATCCGATCAAATGACTTCTTTTATACCTCATCTTATAAATTCCTCCTTGCCTGATCCTGTTTTATACTCTTATTAAAACAAAAGATTGCATCCGATTTTGCAAGAAAAGGTATCTAAGTTGTATCATCACAAATTCGCAACACAAGGAAGTTATCATCCTATCCCATTAACCATCGACCATCTGTGATGTGCTATTAGAAGTCATAAAATCCGAATAGAAGTTACCAAAAGAGAATGTGAGATAATTCTCAATACCCGCATAGTTTTGAGAGGTTATGATGGTAACCGGGATGTTGTATTTGTAAGATTTTATTGTAAAATAGTAGTGGGCTTCCTTATAGTCATCTTCACTGGAATACCGTGCGGAAACATCACGATTTATCGAAGCACCATAGTATTTTAGAAGACGCTTAGCGTAGCGGTCAATTTTTTCGGACAAAAGAGATTTTTTGTTTTCTCCCATAGGTGTTGCTTGATACTGCATTGGACTGGTGTTCCCAGGCAAAGTGCGGGAGGCAGCTACGTGTCCCGTTAATGGGACTGCATTATACTGTGTCGGATCGGACTTTGTCAAAATCTCTTTTATAGGTATGTTTCCCATTGATACATAGTAGATTTTTTCCTGCTCTACATCAAAACGCAAAGAATAAGATTGCTTGTTAGATTCTTTCAAGAAAGAAAGTTCCCAAACACAGAAACTGTCCGTTTCCAAATAATTACGGATGGATAAATAAGTGGCGGATTGAAACATATTTTCCAGATCTTTCACTGTTAGATCATCGGGAATAAGGTGAAAGGAGTAAAGTTTATGAAGCTGTTTTTGCAGTTTCTCAAAAAATGACTCATCATATTCCGTCAAAGTTTCTGCCTTTGCTGTTGTCAAAATTTCCGAGACAGCGATCGTTTCGGATGAAAAAATAGCGAGACGCTCTTTGTAAGACAGATTGACTTTGGTGGGTGTAGTCTGAGTGGAACCGTGTGAAACCGTAATGGTATTGGTCGTTTTTTGGTCAGTCAGGTGATTCGTGATCTCAGGAATGATTTCTGCAGTAATAAAAAATGCAGCCACCAGTAAAAAGGTTAATACAATTCGCAACTGTTTTTTCATATGCTACTCCTTTCCGGTTTGCGGGATGGTAATAGTGATCGTTGTACCGACATGAAGTTCACTTTCGATATGCCACTGCGCATGATGAAGGCGCAGGATCTCATAACAAAGCGACATACCAAGCCCGGCTCCACCCTCTTTGCGGGAGCGGGATTTATCTACCATATAAAAAGGTTTGGTGATTTTGTCGATTTCATCTGCGGGAATTCCCTTGCCGGTATCCTGTACGCTGATGCAGTAATAGTCATTGTCGGAATAACCAAGCACAGTGATCGTATCGCCAGACGAGGAAGCCTTTCTGGCGTTGTCGATCAGATTGATAAGCAGTGATAAGAGTAGATCTTTGTCGCCATATAGCGTTGCAGGAGCGAGATGCATTGATAACATCACGTCTTTGGCTGCAAGATTTTGTTTCATCATTGGAACAATTGCATCGGTAAGTTCTGACGATGAAACCGGTGCAAAGGTAAGCTCCTGCTGTTGCAAAACAAATAGATCTAACAGTTTGTATGACAAGGATTCCAAGCGTTTTCCCTGTGAAAAGATATAGTCTGCCGTCTGCCACCTTTCTTCCTGCGACAGATCCATCGTGCGTAATAACTCGGCATAGCCGATAATGGAAGTGAGCGGCGTTTTTAATTCGTGTGCAAACGCTGCCGTAAATGCTTCTTGATTTTTGGCGTGCATGGATATCTCATCAATTTTTTCCTGCAGACTATCAGCCATGCGATTAAAATCAGCCGCCAGAGTAGCAATTTCATCCTGTCCATGAACTTGGACACGACTATTCAAATCGCCATCTGCGAAACTGCGCGTGGAAGCCGAAAGGACACGCACGCGATATGTCAAAAAATACGACAAAGCCAGAGAAAGGATCATGCAGGACACCAATATGATAAACATGATATAGTGGTACATGCGAGTCATTTCCTGACGCTGCAAATAAATGTTATTGATATTTGTAACAGTTTCTACGTAATAACCTTTCAGATCGCTTGGTAATATCGTATAGCTTACGATACGTAAATAATACGTATCTTTACTTTTATATATTTCGCGTGCGGACTTGTTTTTCCCTGCTTTAGTAAAGAGAACATCGTTGTTCTGCGGTTTTCCGGAGGAGTAAACAACGCTTCGCCGGTCATCATATATTGTGAAAAAATCGGAATCCCCTCCAAAACTTACCGCAAAGGATGAACAGATCTCTTTCATGGCATTTTTGTGTTTGGTAAAATAATCCGCAGGCATAGAGCCGACAATATTGCCAAGAGACATGCGGACCATTTCGTTTTTACTGTTGCCGGACTCAATCTCTCGATGATAGGAAGCTCGAAAGGACGCAGAAATCATCCAGGTTCCGCAAATACTAAAAGCAGTTGCGATCAAGATAAAAAAACTGATAAAAATTTTCCAATAAAATTTCATATTGTTTTATGCTCCCTCCATGTTGACATTGAACCGTCACCTGTCATTTTGATGATCGTTTTACACTTCCGCAATGTCAACTTCAAGTTGCCACCTGTCTTGTAACTTTGCAGAAGAATTTTGATAATCGTTTTATATTCCCGCAATGTCAACTTCAAGTCGATACCCTACTTTATATACGGTTTTTATTTTATCTTCCCAGTGTAGTTTTTTGCGCAGCCGCTGTATATGGAGATCTACAGTACGACCGTCACCCATATATTCATTCTGCCAAATGTTCTCATAAATAGTTTCACGATATAATGCGATATTTTTATTGCGCACTAAGAAGAAAAGCAGCTCAAACTCCTTGAGTGTCAGCATGATCTGCTTCCCTTGTTTGGTTACGGTACGTGATGGAACGTCGATGACAGTATCAAAAATCGTGATCCTCTCCTCACTTTTGTGATAACGTCTCAGAACGGTTTCTACACGTGCTAACAATTCCATCATTTCAAATGGTTTTGTAATGTAGTCATCCGCTCCTGCCCTCAAACCTTTCACTTTGTCATCTAACGTGCCCATCGCCGTAATAAAAATGACCGGCATTTGTGTCGTCTTGATATAGTCAAGCAATTCATAGCCGTCAATGCCCGGCAGCATGATATCCAGCAAAATGAGGTCGTAACTGTTTTCTGCAATCAGGTCTGCAGCAGTTTCGCCATCAAATGCCTGTTCACATATGTAACCGGTTTTGCAGAGACTCATACGAATCAGATTCGAAATAGCCTCTTCATCTTCTACAATCAATATTTTAGTCATAGCTTTGTCCAATATCTGTCACGGTTATTATATACGGCCTGTCCCCTATCAGGCGTATTATAACCGGAAGTCCTCTCGTGCTTACACAGTTGTGTGTGGAAATTTCCATAACTTCAACACACGTTTACTATACCGACCTTATGTATCTAAAATGTATCATAAATCTGACAAATCATATGACCGGTGATTTCTTATTTGTTGTATTAGCATCTAGATAGCAGTATAACCTCTAAAGGATTATACTGTCAAAAGGAAAGATGGCAAAGTCCCTTTCATAAATGATGAACACCCTAATCTTTTAAAAATAAAATTAGAAAATGGTGTAACATTTCGATGACTCATCTGTTATATTGGTAGATAGCATGAAAAATCGCCATCTGCAGCAACGTGCGAGATGAGGAAAGGAGGGGGAGCTTGACAAAGTGGATAAACAGCTTTTAGAAAAGTTGTACGATGCATATTATCAGGAAATATATTTGTATGTATATGCATTGTGCAAAAATCATGAGTGGGCGGCGGATCTGACGCAGGAAACATTTCTGAAAGCACTGCTTTCGCTGGATCAAAGTCATACCAACATGCGGGCATGGTTATATACGGTGGCGCGCAACCTGTATTATAATGAAGTGTCCAAAAACAGACGAGTCATGTATGTGGACGAGTATGAGAACGAAACGGAAGATAGGGCAAATATACCATTAGAAAATATTCTGTCGAAAGAAAGAAATCGCTTGTTGTATCATGCGATTGAGCATTTGCCGGAGCGGCAGCGAGAGATTGTTATGATGCAGTATTTTGGAGGATTGGGACAAAAAGAAATTGCTAAGGTGCTTCACATGACACCGGAAAATGTAAGGGTGTCGGCACATCGTGCTAAGAAGCAGATGAAAAATTATATGGAGGGACAGGGTTATGAACTATAGGGAATTATTGCAAAAATATAAGGCAGGGGAATTGCCGGAAGAACAGCGCAAGCAGGTACGCCAAGACATTGAGAAACAGGATGCGATCAGCGAGTATTTGTTTGATAATGAGGAGATGGAGTTTGAGGAACAGGTAGAACAGGACGGGGGTCAAACTACCGAAAGTACAGATGGAAGTGTGCCGAAAGACGGACAAAACGTCAATATTGTGGGTGCTGCAGTGCCAAAAGACGGACAGAGAACTAATGTCATGGAGGGCACAGTGCCAAAAGACGGACAGAGAACTAATGTCATGGAGAGCACAGTGCCAAAAGATGGACAGAGAACTAATGTTATAGAGGGCACAGTGCCAAAAGACGGACAGAGAACTAATGTTATTGGAGGCGCAGTGCCAAAAGGCGGACAGAGAACTAATGTCATGGAGGGCGCAGTGCCAAAAGGCGGACAGGAGGCAGAGTTTACGAAGCTGATTAGGCGGGCAATACGCCGTACATTTATTAAGTATGGTGTTATTACCGGAGTGATCGTTATAGGAATTGTATGTTTCTTGGTGTTTGCACTTCCAAAGATCCAGGATGCCATGTATTATGATCCAAATAAAATTGTCGGCACAGAAGAGGGAAATAAAACCAATCAATTGTCCTTGGACATGTCCGTGTATTCAGAGTTGTTTTTGCCGGAGAACTATCGCGATTCTGCGGCCGCAACAGGAAGCGGCTATGGTAATTATGACATCGTGATCAACCAGACGAGCTCCCACAATGGCATTTTTGAGTACGTGGGAGGAAGGATCACGAAAAATGATATGGTTCTGTATAATCCCAATATTGTACAAAAACCATTCTCAAATGTTTTTTATCCACCAAGCGAGATGACGACAGCCAGTGCGGCGACGCCGGAAGGGATTGCCGGAACGAAGAAAGAAGCATTTGATGAGCTGTCTAAGTTGGAGGATGAAAAAATGTACCATGCCTATGTCAGCTTAGATAAAGTATATTCATTTTCTGAATTCAAAGCATTGGCGGAAAAGAATGATCTTGAGCCGACCTGGTGCGCGATCAGTGTAAAAAATAAAGACCAAACGGAAAGCAAATATACAACGTACAATACAGGAAATATAGGATTTCGTATGTACACCAGTTGCAGCAGTCTTGCCTTTGACCAAAAAAAATATCCGCTGCTGACAGCATTTTCACTTGCTGAGCAGGAATCCGCCAAGAAAAATGTTTTAGAGGAAAAAGATGTTACCAAACACATGACAAGTATGTTACAATATTTGCAAGATAACGATGACATTGTGAAAATGATCGAGAACGATCAGGGCACTGGGAAAACGGATTATGCTTCGATGATTGATAGTATTCAGAAAGATGGTTTGTATATTTATGGATATTATGTGGAAGATATCGGTAAGGAACTGAAGAAGTTAAAAGATATTGGCAATGTATCATATGTGTACACGACCGAAATGATATAATGAGTACAATGTGTGCGGTTATTATGACGATACAAGCGTGTGGTTATTATGACGATACAAGTGTGCGGTTATTATGATGATACAAAGAGGTTGACTATGGAAAAAAGAGCACAGGGAATGTCATTACAGCAGAGAAAAGACGATTTACCGGAGATATTGCGGCGTTTTGAACAGGAAAATATGCAGAAAGTGGCAGTAGAGAAGTATCGCTGCCATTTCCATCTTATGGCACCGGTAGGATGGTTAAACGATCCTAATGGACTGTCCTATTTTGGGGACAGGTATCATGTGTTTTTTCAATATTCTCCGTTTGCAGTGAATGGCGGAATGAAACTGTGGGGACATTATACAAGCAAGGATTTAGTGCAGTATAAATATGAGGGAGCACCATTTTTGCCGGATGAAACCTATGATAAAGATGGTGTATTTTCCGGTTCAGCCATTGTATGGAAGGACAAGATGTATTTGTTTTATACCGGAAATGTGGAGGAAGAGGGAGATCATGATTATATCCATTCCGGCCGTGGAGCGAATGTGATCCGCGTGATATCTGAGGATGGGGAACACTTCTCTGCCAAACAATGTATTTTGATGAATGCGGATTATCCGGCAGAATGTACGAATCAGGTTCGCGATCCAAAGTTGTTTCAGATGGCTGACGGTACATTTCGAATGGTATTAGGGGCATGGCTGCAGGATGATAAGGGAGCGGTGTTGCTTTATTCGTCAACAGATTTGGAGCATTTTACCTTTGAGCAGCTCTACACAACAGAAAAAGTTTTCGGATATATGTGGGAGTGCCCGGATATCTTTGCGTTGGATGGGCATCGCATTCTTGCAGTGTGCCCACAGGGGGTTCCTTCCGAGGCGGAGCAATATCAGAATATTTATCAGTCCGGGTATTTTATCGAAACAGAAGAGACCCGGACTGTGAATGCGTCATTTAAGGGAACAAAAGAGACCCGGACTGTGAATCCGTCATTTATAGAGTGGGACATGGGATTTGATTTTTATGCGCCACAGACATTCGAAACACCAGTTGGAAGAAGAATATTGATTGGCTGGGCGGGTGTCCCAGATGCAGAATATAGCAGCAATCCTATGAATGAAGGGTGGCAGCATAGTCTGACAGTGCCGCGCGAGCTTCGCTATCATAATGGGAAAATTTATCAATTACCTATCCGAGAATTGGGACAGCTAAGGAAAAAAGAAATCTTGCCGGAAAAGGAATCATATGTACTGGATAATGGTTGCGGAGAGCTGATCTTTGACGGAATCGCCGGTTCATCGTCGGCTGCTATTTGTGTGCAGATCGGCACCGGATGCTCGTTATCCTATGAGAAAGGGCTTGTTACATTACAGTTTACTGATGATAGTGGTGCCGGGCGTGGTAAACGCGTGGCGAGGTGCGAGGCAGTTCATAAAATCCAGATTTTAATGGATGTTTCTATCTTAGAGATTTATATCAATGATGGTGAGATTGTGATGACCAGCCGTATCTTTTTTTCGGGGAAAGATGCAACGGTACGATTTTTGGGACAGGCTGAAATGATTCAGGCATGGCAGCTGTGATGATTGGATTTCTGCTCGGTTTTCAGCAGATGTGGGAGATTCCGCTGAGGAGATATGTTGAAAATTTGGGAGAGATGTATTACACTGGAAATGTGTGCGATAGTGCATACTTCGCAACATAAAATTATATAGAAATGGGGATTAATATGAGTATTCGAATTGGAATTTTAGGCTATGGTAATCTGGGACGTGGTGTAGAGTGTGCAATCCGTCAGAATGATGACATGGAGCTGATTGCTGTTTTTACACGAAGAGACCCATCGCAGGTATCTATTTTGACCGATAGCGCAACTGTTTGTAAGGTTGATGAGATAACGGATTGGAAAGACAAAATTGACGTGATGATTTTGTGTGGTGGAAGTGCTACTGATCTGCCGGAGCAGACACCGAAGTATGCACAGTATTTTAATGTGATTGACAGTTTTGATACACATGCGCGTATTCCAGAGCATTTCGCTGACGTGGACAAGGCAGCAGCGGATAGCAAACATGTTGCTGTGATTTCAGTTGGCTGGGATCCGGGAATGTTTTCGTTGAATCGCTTGTATGGAAATGCAATTCTTACAGAGGGTAAAGACTATACGTTTTGGGGCAAGGGTGTCAGCCAGGGACATTCTGATGCGATTCGCCGTATTGATGGCGTTAAAGATGCAAAGCAGTATACGATCCCGGTAGAAAGTGCATTAGAGGCAGTTCGTGCCGGGGAAAATCCTGAGCTTACAACGAGACAGAAACATACCCGAGAGTGTTTTGTAGTATTAGAAGATGGTGCAGATGCTGCGAAAGTTGAGCAGGAGATTAAGACAATGCCGAACTATTTCGCAGATTATGATACAACAGTGCACTTTATTAGCGAGGAAGAATTAAAGAAAAATCATAGTGGTATTCCTCATGGCGGTTTTGTATTGCGCAGTGGTGTGACCGGCTGGAATAAAGAAAATAAGCATCTCATTGAGTATAGCTTAAAATTAGATTCCAATCCGGAATTTACATCTAGTGTACTTGTTGCTTATGCTAGAGCTGCTTATCGCATGGCAGAGCAGGGACAGTTTGGCTGCAAGACAGTATTTGATATTCCACCGGCATACTTAAGCAGTATGAGTGGTGAAGAATTACGTGCGAAAATGCTGTAATTGTATAACAGACGCGAGTTGTTGGATTAGATACGCCGTGATAGATTGGGACAAGACGAGTCACCAATTGAATTATGAGTCGTCGTGATTCGATGAGTCGTAGATGGAAATGTGAATTGTGGGACTGTACCAGTTGCAATTTCATTTCAAATGTGATATTATCAGACTTGCGCTGTGAAAAAGCGGGCGCAGGTCTGTTTTGCAATCTGTTATTGTTAGGAAACAGAGCAAAATTAATATGCGGATATGGCGGAATTGGCAGACGCGCTAGATTTAGGTTCTAGTGTCAACAGAC
>OGCN01000375.1_pt1 | contig 77275 bp, 62 predicted proteins | sample 1570181 | NCBI WGS metagenome assembly OGCN01 (sample SAMEA4370584, study PRJEB24528) | human gut metagenome | reverse complement strand
AAAAAGAGCTTCAGGATCTCGGTGTTACCAAAATCCCAAGCTCTAATAAAATCCAAAAGAGGATAGAAAATCTTGAATCTGAACAGGCTGCTACTGTCCGGAAAAAAAAGGAGTTGCAGAAAAAGCAAAAGACACTGGATATCATTAGACAGAATTTTACAGCACTGCTCTATGCTCCTGAGATCAGTTCAGACTTACTTCCAGCAAAACGGGAACCTATTTCTGTCACAAGAGATAAATAAGATTGCACTGACAACTCAATTATTCTTTTCCAAATCCTCCCAAGGTTTCAGATCTATTTCCTCCCAGATGACGCCATACGGTGCACCTCCGGAGGTATTTGTTTTTTGGTTATGCCAGTTATATAACGAAACGGGAAGACCGGGATTTCCCGATCTTCTCATATTATTTATGGACTTTTCTTTTGCAAATACTAAATATGACTAAGGATATTCCCATTAAAGAAAGCCACATAATTACATTCGTATCGTCTCCCGTTTTTACATTTGGAGTGCGACTGCTTTTATCACCCGATGGTTCTTCTGAAACTGGTGGCGTATTCGTGGTAATTGGTGGTATCGATTCATTTTTAAATTTGGGTTCTGCCGTTACATTCCAGATGATCTGACCGTCATAATTACCCGGAACTGTTATGATAAAAGGTTCACTTCGATATACTTGATTGCCAATTTGTGTTGTGTGTATCTGGACAAAAAGATACACCCCTTTTTCCAGATCTCTGTACATAACTTCTCCGTCTGAGTTGGTCTTTCCGGACATTCCTTTGATGTTGTTATCCTGTACATATTTTTCCAGTTTTTTTGCAGCTTCTGCCTGGGCGGAAGAATCCTCAAAGTCAAATACGACTCCGGACTTTGCAAACTCAGTCTCTAAAACCCATGAATTCTTTTTATATATGCCAACCTGATACATCGTAAATTCAGTATTGCTTAGATTATATACTGCTGCTTCATCTTCAACAGTAGCTTTTAATAATATGCTTCCCTGATTATTAGCAGACACAGGTAACGGAATGAGGAGTAAAAGCATACACATCACACTGGCCATACACATATATATTCGCTTACGTTTACTTATTCTGCTCATGTTTTTTCTCCTTCCTGCGTTTATGTAACTTAATGCTCACCCATATGATGATGAAAGCAATAATTCCACCAATCAATAGAATCAAATTGAATGGAATTGTACGCTGAAGACCAACTTCCTCATCTATCTTCTGTGCCTCTTCATACGGAATTCTAGTGCCACGTACAAGCAGTCTGTGCGTGTTAACTGCATAAGGAGTGCATGTGACCAGTGTTACATAATCCTTGCCCTTTTCAATCTGTAAAGAATCTGTATCGGATGGCAATACTGTCAGAATCTGATCCACCTGATAGGCAAAGGTATGATGAAGAACTTTAATATAAAATACATCTCCAACCTCCATCTTGTTCAGGTCGGTGAATATCTTGGCATTTGCAAGTCCACGGTGTCCGGATAATACCGCATGACAGCTCTCACCGCCTACCGGAAGCGAGGTGTTTTTCAGATGTCCTACACCTGACTGCAGTACTTTTTCGGATGTTCCATGATAAACCGGAAGGACAACATCAAGTTTTGGAATATCAATATATCCCATCATTCCGGTATCATCAATTTTCAAAAGATTGTTATACACATCATTTTCTGTCTGATTTTCATTGCTTTCTGAAAATGGATCTGCTATGGAACCAATTCCGATCAGGCTTTCGTTATATTCCTGTGCCTGCTCGATCATGGCATTTTCCTGTTCTTCCGACAGATGAGAAACTTCCTGTTCATAATCTGTAGCAATCGTTGTGCTGTTCATCTGATTGATGTAATTGCTCACTACCGGATACAGGATTAAAGAAAATGCCGCCAGATATCCGATTCCTCTTAGTATTTTCACTACTTTCTTCATAATACCTTTCACCTTTTCGTCTGTTTCTTCTGAAATACCCAGTCCACACTGGACATTTCAGAAAAAGCAGACATCCTCCCGGTACAATACCGGGAAGATGAACTGTCTTTTTATCCATTCTTAAACTTCAGAATGTCTTAGTTGTTTGCTTTCTTTTTGCCAAAAGCTTTGCTTGCTGTTAATGCACCGAAAAGAACGATACCAGCCAGTGTTACCATGAGGGCACCCTTGCTACCAGTAGATGGAAGCTGTGCACCTGTTTTGTTTTCTACAGCTACTTCTGGGGAATCAGTTTTATTTGTGATTGCAGCACCATTTGTAGTCTTTCCATTGTATGTGTAATCAACTGAATAGCTTGTCAGTTTGCCAGTTGTTTCATCATATACCGGTTTGATCTCAACTTTGATGTCACTGAGAAGTTTATTGTATCCTTCTGGAGCTTTTGTCTCTCTTAAGTAGTAAGTTCCAGCATCAAGACCTTTTACAAGAACTTTACCGTTGGTACCAGATACAATTACATCGGATTTGAAACCTTCTGTTGCAATCTCCTCAGGTGTTGCCACACGGTATTTACCCTCTTCTACTTTTTTAATGTTTACCTTGGCTCCAGCTACTTCACCATTTGCCTTATAAAGCTCAAATTCTGCATTTGCAAGTGCAGTCTTAGTCTCATTTTTTAAATAATATTTGAAGATTGTGAAATCAAAAGTATGTACATCTACGATGCTTGGTTCAGATGTACCTGTTCCACCTGTTGTCGGGTCATTACTGTACTCAACGACCGCCTTGTTGGTATTTGGATTCATACCGATTACAGCATCTTTGTTTAAGGTTGCAGTGTAAACAACTGTGATTGTCTCGCCTGTACGATTCTTATAGGAAGTATAGAAATCATTTAAGGTAACTGTTAAAGTACGTTTAGCCTGGTCATATGCAAGTGCGTATGTATTAGTTCCTGATTTCTTAGCAGTAAGTGTTGTATTTCCAACTTTTACAGATAGTACTTCTTTTAAGTCCAGTCCTTTGGACAAAGTATCGCTAAATTTAAAAGTATAAGAATTATATCCTGTCATATCCGGCACTTTAGAAGTCAGCTGATAAGTGACAGTATCGCCAATTCCAAAATCTCCAGCTTTCTTTTCATCTGATTCGCTGTGTGGTGCGATGGTATCTTCAGGATTATTCTCATCGTCCAATTCCATCTGATGGCTGCCATCCCATGAAGCATCTACAATAGCACCAACTGTAATTCCGCTTCCACTCTGTGCCGGAATGATTTTCTTGTCTACTGTCGGGTAATTGCTCTTCATATTAACTGTAGCATCATCACCTGTAACGCTGACTAAAGAAGCTACGGATTTTACTGTTTCATTTCCAGGTGCTGTAGATGTATCTGTGGCACCTAATGGATAAACTACATAGTATCCATATGCCAGACCACTAATTACTGTAGTGTCAGCACCTGTAGTTGCAGTTGTATGAGTAGCCTCTACAATTGTAGTATTTCCAAGAATCCATCCCATGATATCTTTTGCAAACGCTGCACCATTACTTCCATCTGTTCCGACCTGATCTTTAACATATGCATATGCTTTTTCACTTAATGCTTCACCTGTTAATGTAGAAGCATCAGAAATTTTACTCTGGAAGAATCCTTCATATGCACTGTTCAGTGTATATGCTACATTATCGCCGTTTTTTGTTGCTGTAAAAATCTGATACAGATCCAGAGTCTTTCCTGCCACTGTATTGTTGACTGTCAGGGTTCCTTTTGGAGCATCTGCTGCAAATGCAGTCATGCTCATGGACAGTATCATGGTCATTGCCATCAGAACTGCCATAAATCTTGATACTAATTTCTTCATGTTCCTCTTCTCACTTTCTTTTGATTTTTTATTGGTTTGCTTGGGATTCTTTCAGCCTTTACGGTGGAAGTTCCCCACGCAGCCATATCTCTCTCATGACCCTGCTCCCCCTTTCCTACATCGTCTGTTTCCGTTTCCTTCTGCGTCCGGTATAAAGCAGGAACGCTAACAACAGGCCACCTGCTATGATAAACATCATAATGCCCTCGCCGCCGGTATCCGGAAGCAGTGCAAAATGCCGGTTGATAATCGTGAAGGTAAATCCATCTTTAGAGGTTTCGATTGTAGTTGTATATCCTTCTATTTCCTTTTCGGTAATAAAATATTTATAATAATGCGGAATTTCGTTAGCATCTTTTATATAGGCCGGGAGCCGCTTATCCGGTTTTTCTGACTTAATAATCTCCTGCCATGTAGATTTTGAGATATCGCCATCTATCACATGGTCTTTATATCCCGGCACAACTTCTGTATGTTTTGTTCCATCTGCATCCGTCCAGCTTCTGGAAATCGTGACCGTAATGGACTTAGGTCTGCTACCATCCATATTTCGGAAATCTTTCCATACCTTATTAATGGTCAGATTTACATATTCATCACATGGATCCTGTGCATCTGATGGTTCCGGTGACGTGCTATCCCCTGTATTTACTGTTGTTTTGGCATCTGACATCAAAACGGCTTTGGCATCTGATACATAAGCATTCAGATCTGCTGTTTCAGAGGAGCCCTTTGCTGCCATGACTGCATCCTTCAAGGTATCATATTCATCTACCTGTACCACATGTTTTATGGAAAAGATACTCCATCCATTTTCCTGACTGAACGTATCTGTCAGGAGTTTGGAATTCTTTTTGATCTCATCAAAAGTAATCACCGGTTTTCGGTAAATACGGTAATTGTTATTCTCACCTTCTACACCTGCTTTTGTATTAAAGTCATATGCAGAGTTCAGATCACTTTTTCCGCTGAATGGTCCCACCAGCTTAGATGTTCCACGGACCACGTCGCAGTAATACATGTTATTATTCCGAAGAAGACCTTCATCGTTATAACCTACGAATCCTCCGCCTCGTCCATCCTCTGCCGTACCATCTGCATCATTTCCGGCACCGCCGGCATAGACATCGTATCCCGTACTGATTCCATATACATTGCTGTCTGTAATTTTTGTCCTGTTTGCCTTAATCAGGTTGACACTGATGTTGGACTTTACATCATTATCTTTCGTTATGATTCCGTTTTTGTCACATGGAAGCTTAATAGAGGAATCTCCGATCTTAATGATTGCAAAATCTGTCTGCTGATTGTTATCATCAGACTTTTTAGACAGCCCAACGGAAATATCCAGTCCAAGCAGATTCACATGGATGAGATTTCCATCGTACAGTGCATCAACCTTCACAATTCCAAGATTAATATGCAAAAGATTGGAATCCTGAATCTTATCCAGATACAACGCCTTTACAAGGTTATTCAGGACTACGAGCAAAGCGTCGACTACTGTGGAATCCAGTTTTACATCTGCAAGATAGGCAAAGCTTGTTCTTCCGGCGAAGCCTCCTGCTGTTCCGCCTGATGCTACCTGTTTCAGGCTATTTTCCTGATTTTTAGCATCTCCGGCATTGCAACCTGACATTCTGGCAAGATTTGCATAGCCGATAAATCCTCCGGCGATCTGCTCCTTTCCGTCTTTACTCTGCTCCTTTCCGTCTTTACTCTGAACCGTATAACCACCAGGTATGCCTGTCACACTGCTGTCATCAATGTGGGAACCGAAAATATCCAGAACGCCGAGGGCACCGCCTAAAAGCTGTCCGGTATTATTTCCCAGCACATCCAGCTTCTCCATTTTTACAACTCCGCTTTTTCCGGAGTATCCTACAAAGCCACCTACGCTGTTCAGACCTGTTACATAATTTAATCCTGTTACGCTGCTGTTTTTGACAGATCCATTTAACAGGGAACCACCAAATCCTCCAGCCGTTCCGCTATATGTTACTTCATTATTCTGACCTGATTTTGTCGCTGTGTTTGCACTGACACCAAGCCCTGCATCCGGGCTGCCGGTGACATTTCCGTAATATACATAGCTTCGGAACGCATCCAACACATCGGTTTTTCCAAGCTTTAAAAGATACTGTAAGACAGAGGTCTCACCATTGGCACTAATATTTGCAGCACCGGAAACATCCGCAATACCGAAGCATCCACCTGCATATTCACCGGCTATTACAGAACGGATCTTGTCTGCATGGATTCCGCTTCCAGGCGTATCCTTCTCGCCAAGGACCGCTCCGCAGAGACTTCCTGCGAATCCTCCTGCTGCTTTTGCATACCGGGTATTGCTGCCAATTTTATAGGTCCCGTTTACGATCACGCCCCAGTCATCCCAGGCTGAAACAGATGCACAGCGAATAGTGGAAACAGTTGCGTTCAAAACCTTGATCAGCTCTGCCGGGGCATTTACCATGAGCACATTCAACAGCTGGTTTAAAAGCCCCTGCTTTGTAGCTGTATCAACAGCTGCCACACTGCCCGGATCTACTTTTCCGGCAAAACCGCCTACATAGGAAGTTCCATCTACACGCCTTAAATTTTTGATACTGCAGGAGTTGGTTCCATCTCCCCAGATCTGGCCACCGATCATCCTTCCCACATAACCTCCGGCAAATCCTGCCGGGTTTTTGTCTGCAATACCAGTTGCTTTAATCCTTGCTCCGGAACGATAGCCTTCCACATGGGACTGTTTTACAACCGGAACAAAGGTTTTTAATGCTGCCAGACTGTCGGCACCGATAATCTTAAGGCCTGCCAGTGAAACATCACCTGTGTTTGCCACAGAACCGGTAAGCATCTCACCAGCAAAACCACCACTGCTTCTATAAGCCTCTGCTAACTGAAGATCTGTTGCAGTTCCATTTGTAACGGTACCACCTTCCATCCGTCCTACATAGCCTCCGGCAGAACCGCCCTGTGTTGCTTTACTTGCAAGAATGCTTCTTCCTGCTGTGACTGCGTATCCATATGCATACTGAGAAATGATCTCATTTAACCGACCCTGATCCGTTACTTTACCAAGTGCCTGTAATTTATTACCGTAACTTCCATAAGAACCGACAGCACCAACCCATTTGTTCCAGGTATCCGTATCCAGTCCGCGAAGCGGTCCATAGACGGCTGTATTCTTTTCTGTTGGATACACCGCCTGAAGAAGCGTCAGCGGATTATCTAGTTTGATAAGACCAAATAAAACCTTCAGACTTCCTGTATCTGCAACATTCGCACACCGCATCAGTCCTGTATAGCCTCCGGCATATTCCGTTCCATATACGGATCGGATACGATAGGCTGCACATTCCCTTACGGTTCCTGTGTATTCAGAGCCTTTCCACTTATCCGTATTATTTCCCCAGATCTGACCACCGTAGTTGTAACCTGCATAGCCTCCGGCAAGCCCACGGTAAATGCCGTCATCACTCTCAGCCTGAGCCCTCACAGCACCTCCACATGGAATACTGGTTGTTTCGCTGTTTTTGATTACAGGAACAAATGCCTGTAAAACGCCAAGAAGATTATCTGCCTTGATCAGTCCTCCAAGAGCACTTAATCCCTCTACCACATCTGCCGCACTCCCCGGCTCCATGGTTCCAACATATCCACCGGCACTTTCACGCCCTATGATATGTGCAAAATTATAAGAATTACTATTCTGAATCTGAACTCCAAGAAGTTCTCCTGCATATCCACCGGCTTTTCCGGTATCACCGTCTCCATCTGTTGCAAGAACATTACATCCGCCTGTTGCTCCGTAAACATCTGAACTTTCTATGATAGATGCAACTACGGTCAACGCTGATAACAGATTTGAGGCAGAAAGCACCTTATCCAAAACGCTTGCGCCTCCGATAGCCGCCGTACTTCCCATAGCAGCTTTCCCAATATAGCCGCCTGCATAGCGGTAACCACTTACCGCATACTTACTTCCAGTTCCGTAATAACTGCTGCCATCTTCCTGCTGCAGATTCTTTGGCTCGCTGACAGGGGTATGCTGCAGTTTATTTACATCAGAATTGCTGATCTGTACACCGGTTCCGCAGCCAATAAAGCCTCCGGCACTTCCGGTATCCTGATCGTTAGTGCTGTCTTTTTCAAGAGTACCTGTAACGGTAACGGTAAACCCTTTTTCTACAGAATTAACACTGGCATTACTGATCACCGGAACAAAAGCATTAACCAGGGAAAGTAATCCTGTCAGATCAACTACTTTTGTAAGAATTGATGATTTAGCTCCAATCTCTGCAACTGTTCCAGCTTTTACAAGACCTCCGAATCCTCCGGCATAACGAAGTCCTTCTACTTTCAGAAGATTTTCCACTGCCATGCCTTTTCCGGAATCAACAGCATTTGCTGAATTATCTACATGACCGCTCTGCATCTCTCCAACGAATCCACCTGCATAGCCTTCTGCGTTATCAGATCCTCTGTCAGCTATGACAGTCAGTCCTTCGTTTTCTTTTTTAATACCGCTTACCTTGCAGTTTGTAATCTTACTGGATGCAGCCTGCAAGACACTTGCCAACTCTTTCAGACTCAGAATCTTACCAAGAACACTGTTCAAAAGATCTCCTGTGGCATCTCCTGCCTCCGCTGCACTTCCGGAACGCATGATTCCGATATAGCCACCGGCATGATACGGTGCTGTGACTTTTTTTACATTGGTCACATCAGAGTTCTTAACCATGACTGCTTTTCCATTACCGATATAACCACCGGCATCTCCAAGAGCCACATCATCATTTTTTCCGGATGCTGTTACAACTAAGTTGTTTCCCTCAATAGAAGAATCGGAAATTCTCGGATAAGCCACATCCATAACACTGAGAAGCTGCGTTACATTTAAGAGTCCCAGTAACTTAATAGAACCTGTCTGTGCCACATCACCAGGCATCAGCCTTCCTGCAAAACCACCGGCATAGCTGGTTCCCTTTATATAGGAAAGTCCGGTAATCTTTGTTGTTGCAATCGCACCAGTCTCACCTTCGGCTGTTTCATCTTCACTATTCGTATCTGCTGAAATGAAATCTGTTTCTTCACTATTCTTTTCACCTGTAGATTCATTCGAAGATGAATTTGTATCAGTGTCTGCCTTGAATCCGGAATTGTTGTTTCCATAGTTGATATCTACTGCCTGTCCGTCACCCACAAAACCGCCCGCCATATCAGCGGATACCTGAGGATCATTTCCATTTGAAACATAGGCAATGGAAGTATTATTGAACTCCGGTCTCAGGGCACTGACAACTCCAAGCAGATTTTCTAATTCAATTCCTGTCAGTTTTGATGTAGTGGAATCTCCTGCACTTAATGCATCTCCTGCTTTGGCAAAACCTGCAAAGCCTCCGGCTTTTCCGAATGTTGCAGCTGCAGTAACCGTTTTCAGGTTGCTGATCTTTGTGTCCCTTGCTCGTCCACTAATACATTCTCCAATAAAGCCACCGCTGTAACCTTTCTCATTGCCAGTAGACACACTATATCCTGACGAAACGCCTGAAACAGTGCTGTCAACTGTAAACGTCTCAATCATCTGCCCTACAGAAAGAAGGCTGTCAATTTTCAAAAGCGGTAATCCAAGAAGTTTAATACCTCCAACATTGGCAAGGGTACCACTTCCGAAATATCCGGCAAAGCCTCCTGCACACTTTCCAGCCGTTACAGAATTCAGATTTGTGACGGATGTTTTCCTTACTTCTCCACCTGTTCCATAACCGATAGCACCCCCAGCACGACCATTATCCTGATCTGACGCAGTAACTGTAAGTCCCAAAGAGCCTCCGTTTACGGAACAATCTTTACATTCAAAACGCATGTAGTCTGCTGCTGTAACTGTTCCACCAAGGACATCACCGACACTGGTCATTTTCGCATAGCCTAAGATTCCTCCTGCATTCTCTGTTGCTGAAACATTCATAGAGAAAGCTGCATTGATCTGATTCACACGGTCTGCAAATTCATAGGTAACGCCAGTCTTATTAAGCATTCGCTGGATGGCTTTAGTAGTTGATTTTGAATCGTCTGTAAGTTCTAAAGTATTGGAAATCTGGACAGCACCTGCATATCCCACAAGTCCACCGGCATTTTTACCGTTTGCTGTTACAGAAATATTATCTCCTGCGATGGTGCATCCGCTTATAACAGAAGGTCGAAGTCCCACAAGATTCAGAAGATCCATGTTGGTAAATTTACCATTTAACAACCCTGTAAGAAGATCCTTTACAATTACCAGAAGTCCCTGGCTTTCATCAATATCCGCTACATCACCAAGAGTTGCTATACCGGCAAATCCTCCGGTATAATCTTTTCCAGATACAGCACCAAGAGAGGAAATACTGCAGTCCACCGCATAACTATTTCGCATTTCTCCTATAAATCCGCCTGCATAACCACTTTCTTTAGATGGTTTAGATTGGGGTCCCTGTGCAGATACGTTTACCGCTCCGTCGATTCTACAGTTCAGCATAACTGTATTGACTGGGAAATTTCCCATTAATTCAATACCAAGGCTGCTTAATGCACCTGCTACGACTGCATTCGCAGAACGTCCCACAAATCCACCGGAACAGTCATTTCCAGACACTGTTGTACTCCCGCCTACGGAACAGTTTTTCATCACTGCACCGATGGCTTCCCCGGCGAATCCACCGGTACTCTTCTGACCTGTAACAGAAGTGTCACCGCTTACAGAACAATTCTGGATACTTGGATTGACATAGCCTATCGGAATAAGATTTTTTACACTGAGTAATCCTCCATTTAAAAGGAGAGTCAGCAAATCACCGGCTCCAAGCAGAGGAATCAGATTCAGAATTTTGGTTAAAGTAGTAACTAGGCCTCCTAATCCATTTGATATGAGGTCGTACTGTGTCATACCACTAACATAACCTGCGAAACCACCGGTTCGGTCATTTGCATTGGAAACCCCATGTAAATTTTCCACATTGCAGTTTTCAATCTGGATATTTCCTTTTACAACGCCAGCAAAGCCACCTGTTGCCAGAGATTGCGGATCTGGTTTCAGTCCACTTAAATTTCCAAGCAGGAGCTTCAGCACACCTCCAATCAAACTGATATTCTGTTTAACTTTTGTTGTAGTAGTAGAAACCGTCACATCAGAAAGGGTAATATTTTTCACAGTGATTGGATTTTGGGATATTGTAAGGGATGTAGAATATGGCGTTGTCAGATTTCTGAAAAATCCAATCCCATATTCTGCCTGATTGTCCTGATTGACTGCATTAGCCTGTGAAATGTTGATATGGCTGATGGTTATACTCTGACCTTCAACCATTCCCTTTCGGCCTTCCATGTTTCCCTGATAATTGTCAATTGGATCCCAGTCATCATCTTTCCCATTAGAATTTGTCCCCTCTTTGGAAAGATCAATATCACGAAAGATAATGTAATTCGCATCCTTACTGTATTTATATCCAGATCCTGCAATATTTGTGTTAGTCTTTTTGTTCACATCATAGGTGAGGACGTAAGTCTTATTTTCATCAACTGGTATACTTTCCGGATTTGTATCATCACTGTCTGTCGCAGTTACTGTCATATCGGCTGACTCCTGAATCGTACTACTTACATACACATAACACTGTGTAGCTTTTGTACCAGCTATATCCCAAGATGGATTATCCAAATATTCTGTATCATTCAGCTTATGAGCACCGTTTTTATTAGCATACAATTCCTTTCCGGACCAATTATATGTATCATTAAACTTTACAATATCCGCATCACCCGGATAATACAGTTCCGTTTTGTATTCTGATGTATCCGCTGCCGGTTTCCAGTCTGTATATCCGCTCAGTGCTCCCCCCAGTATTCCCTCATTTTTCTTTCTTGTTTCATATACTCGCCAGATTGGTTCTGTTACTTCCACATCTGTTCCAATTGCCCGAAGCTGTGTTTCATTTCCAATCAAAATGTAATTTTTATCACCGATCTTTTTTACTACCTGACCGAAATAATTTCTTCCTTCATAATCAGATGGATATGCATTTGAGATATTCTGAGTTGTCTCCTCTGTTCCAGCCTTGTTGGCAAGAAGTTCCGGTGTTTCTGTTGTAAATATGGAAGCAAGCACATAATTATGTGTTTTGCTGTAAGTAAGATACGAACCCTCTTCCAAAGTGAAAACCTGTCCCATTCCAACCTTTTCAGCAATATAATCCTCGCTCATTACAGGTTCGCTGTCTGAAGATTCCCCTTTCATCAATTCCAGCTGGTAGCGGTTATACACATAAATCGTATCTGTCGCTGAATCATATACCATATTGTCAGTGTGCTCAGATGATGAAGTGATGCTGCCTGTAAAATCAGATGGGAAGTTCCAGACATTTTCATTATCTATTGGAATATCATTCATCAAACAATAGGAAGCGTCTGATGCATAGGTAAGTTCTGCACCATCTGCAAGAACCTTATCCCCTTCACCAACATTTCCATCTTTGTCTCCAGAAAACATCTGTGTTCCTGTACCGATTTGCAGAAGTTGCTGGTAATTGTAGATACATATTTTTCCATCTTCATAATCTGGATTTACTTCTTCCAATGTGTCCGATGTGTTTTCGTCATCCATAATTGTTTCTTCTTCATCTGTAAATCCCTGATCTTCAGAATTGTCGAATTTTTCTGTCACCTCAGAACTAATATCTGTATTTGGCTCTGATTCGCCTTCAAAAGAATCAGGAATATCACTTTCTGTGATATCAGATGTTTCAGATGTATCACTGCTGAAACCATCCTGCTCCGATATATCTGTAATTTCACTATTGGTCTGCACATCCATTCTTTCTGAATCTTCATCATTCGCAACTACGACTTGCGAAGATAATAATGTAACACACAGAACGATTGCTGTAATTCGCCTTAAAACACTCAATTTTTTATTCATAAAAATCGCCTCAAATTTTCTGTCATGGTTAACTTTTTGTTACTTTTAACCACTCTGGCCGGATAACTGCCGCCGTCAAGCACTGGATCATTTTTGTGGAAAACGCCTCACATTCGCCATTTGAAATCATCCGTATTGCTTCTTCCGGTTCATATTTTCTGCGACAATTCTGATGTAGATACCATCCGTTCTTGTGCTGCTAAGTAACATACAATTCTAATTGCGTAATCTGTCAAATTTTTCAGTTGCATCGTTATCCCTCTAATCTAAACCCTGCGAGGTCTTAGTTTATATCAAAAAAAATATCAAAAATTGATATCTTCATTGTTTTTCGCTGATAATCTTTCTTATCAAGTATCTTATCAGGTACGATATTATACACTATTAAACTCATAAATATAATGTTCAATGAAGGAAAAATTTTTCACGTTTTTTTGTTCGAAGTGTTCCATTTAAGACTAATATGCAAAAAAAACGAACCACACTAACCATGTGATTCGTTATCTTTTATAACAATTTCAATATTTTTAATATTATGAATCTCATCTTTGCCTCTCTAAAAGATTCTTAAAAATTCTACATTACTTCAAGAACCCGAATTGCTATCAATCCATTTCGAACTCCAAGCACTTCTGCTGCATTATTAAAATCTATATTCGTTATTTTTATTATTTTCTGCAAACGATACGAAGCAGTTCGATAATGAATAAACATTAATTCAGAAGTCTTTTTTAAGCTTTGGTTGACATTCAGATAACACTCCAATGTATCAACCAACTCTCCATTTTTCTGAATATCGTACTGGCGAAGTTTATTCAATGACTCTGGTATAAACGCTTGCAACTGATTTATATCTTTCATCTTTTCTATTACATGATAAAAGAATCCTATCTTTGTACTATCTATAACTGACTTACTCTCGTCTCCGATCATTCGTCTGATAACTTTAATATATTTAAGTGCAATTTTAGAAGATTTAAAAGACTCCTTCAATTCATGGTATCCTGTGACAGTTTTACCTATACCAATCAAAAAATCTTTTTCAACTCCCCTATTAACAAGAAATTCCTGTATCGTTTGTTGCAGTTTCTCCAGTTTTTTACGAAACTCCAACCCGTTTTCCTGTTCTGTTTCTCTGTGAATATATACAATCTGGTTGGTTTGCAAAAAAATATGCTTCCTCGGTAAATAACGTATAATTTCGTTTTCGACCATTTCTGTTTCTTTTATCTGGGCATTGGTAAATTTTTCCATATTCTTTTTTGCATCCATACGGAAAGTAACAACCCGATATATCTCTGCATCATTAAGCCCATGCATACCTGCAACTTCATTTTCTTCATCATTTGACAGAGAACCATTTAGCAAACGATATTCCAGATCTCTGAAATATCGTTTTTCAAGATTTTCTTCTATTACATGTCTGATCAAACTAAACTGTAATGTAATGATAATATTCTCTAACGCGATAAAATCCAATTCCCTCAATGGTTCATTCTGTTCTGAAACAACAAAATACATTTCCTGTCTTTCAAAAATATTGAGCTTCTTAATATATTCAATATAGTTAGTATTTTTTCTTTTTTGACACAAATATTGATATCTTGTTATAATTTCAGGCTTATATTCCGTAATATTTTTTTCCATTCTAAAATCCTGTGTTTCCGAATTACTTGGAAAAAAGCAAGTTCCATCTGCGTTATATAAACCGACCGGATTCCCGAGCATGGTACTGATCAAGAAAAAAATTCTCTCCATGGATTCTCTTGAATCTATCACGTTCAGTAAAATATTACTTAAATTATCATGTGTCATCTTAAAATATTTCAATTTTGCAGTTTCGATATCATATAACTGAAGTAGTATATGCTTAATAATTCCCCAAAAATGCAAATCCTCAGGAATTTCTATCACGTAAAAATGATACTCCTGTGAAAATTCCATTAAAATATCAAACAGTCTTTTCAGGTGTTCGGTTCTCTGACAGCACTTTACAATAAATCCACTTACCTGCTTTTTATCAAATTCTTTTAAATGATACAAAAAAGCATCTTCCTCTGTGGCTTCATAGGCTCTCATACTCGTCAGGAGCAGTTCACCCCCCCCCCAGAAATTTTTCCATATCTGCCACTTCAATGATTCGGACTCCTTTAATTTCACGATCAATTCCGGAATCATCATTTATCAGCTGCATTTCTGGGAATTTGTTTGATTCAAGCAAGTCCTTTACTGTATACCCCATTTGTATTCCCTTCCTTTTACAATTGAATTGATTCATCTTTCTTTTGCTTTATTATGCCATATCTATTTTAATATATTGTTGGAGTTATTTCTATAATTGTTTTTCATATTCGCTAGTTTGTTTTCTTAGCTATTCTGATAACTCATCGGTATCTGGTTTTATAATCTCCGAGACCTTTATGCCCTTTAGTAGATTGTCATAAGTTTGCTGCACATCCAGCAATATTTTATGTACTTTACAATGCTCTGTTGCATTTCTGGAACAAAACCCATCCTCTTCTAAACAACGATTTAATTTCATGGTTACTTCCGTGGAAGATATTATGTCAAACAGAGAAATATCTTCTGTTTTTTTTGCAAGTGAATACCCACCTTTTATTCCTTCGCAAGCTGTAATTATATTCGCTTCTTTTAATTTTTTTGTTATCTTTGGAATATAACTTTCTGGAATCTTTAATTCGTAAGCTAACTCAGATGCAGTGATTACTTCACTACGACAAGCCAGATAATATACAATTCTGATTGCATAATCCGTTGTAATTTTTAATTGCATAATTGCTCCTCTCCAAAACAGGAAAAATCCCGAATTATTATCCTTGTGCTTCATCTTTTATCGCCTCAAGTCTAATAAATTCGGGATATTGTATAACCTTTCCTCTTTATCTCATTATCAGCTTTTTCAGTTCTTCTTATTTATTCCTTTAAAGAATACCATACCAACCATGCTGATCGCAAGAACAAAAAACATCAAAACCATCAGGCCATTGTTTGCAAGTGTTCGTCCTGTTACAGGCGGTTCCATTGTTAATTTATTAATAAACGCAATGTTTGTTTTTTTGTCCATCTTGAAAGATGCATCTCTTCCATCTGTGGCGGAACCATCATTTATTTTATATGTTGTCTTATAACTCTTACCCGGATCAACTTCGGACACCTTATATGTCCATCCTGTTGGCAGACAACTAATGTCTACGAATTCGTCTTTTTTTAATGTAAAAGTCGCCTCGTTATTTGCAAAAGAAAGGGGTATTGCTTTCGCCTTAGACCCTTTTGTAATATAAATCTGTCCGTCTTTGATTTGCGATGTACCCGAATCTGCTCCTGCAGGCGGAGTTGCTGTAAGTGTAAAGGTAAATTCTTTATCTGGCTCCTGATTATATCCTTCCACTGTTTTACTGACACGCAAGACAGTGGGTTTATAATACAGTTTTAATACAACAGTCTCTGATAAAGCACTGTTCTTCACATCCTTTTCTAATGTATTTTGATCATTACCTTCATCAAATACATAACCAGGAAATGTTCCATCCGGCTCAGGGTTCGCAAACACTTTAACAATCTCGCTGTCAGAAGAAAATGAAATGGTTCCTGAAGTTGTCTTCTCAAGTTTTTCCGTTCCATCCGGTATCTTGAGATAATGCTCAACCTTTATTTCTTTTTTGGCTATTTTTTTCCACTGTGCAACAATCTGATAGCCGCTATAATTTTTAGATGCGAATACCGGCAGATCTGTATTATTTGCATATCCGCAATTCTCATCAGAAATCGTAAAGAGGTCACCGTTACTATATGTCTCTTGACTTAACTCACCAGCTTTGTTTTTCAGCTTCCATCCTATAAATTCATAGCCTTCGCAAGTGGGTTCTGCCCAGCCTTCACCCATAATAAAGGCAGTACCTATAGTTCTTATTCCCTTTCCAGTTTCCACATGTTTTCCATAAGAGTGCATAGGAGTTGTGTTATAACTTCTTGTCTCCGGGTTATCTGGAATATTCTTTACATCTGCATTTTTAGGAAGTACTCCCATACCGGCACCGGAATTATAATGTACATAAATACCACTAGATACAACCATAAAAGTGGCATCGTATAAATACCAGTCATTATTTGATGGTATTGCTCCTCCCCACGCTATATATCGGGTATATCCCCCTTTTATCGCAGCCTCTTTCGCAGCCTGCCATTGTTCATCATATATTTTAAAGGAATTATTCCCTCTTATAAGTGACGTAGCTGTCATTGCATCTATGGTACCAGCATCAGCAGCATTCTTTTTTCCATCTCCCAAAGGATTGCCACCGTGGGGCTGTCCATAGGAAACACCAGTAATCTGTCCTGCTTGACCAGCACCATACGTATAACCGGCTTTAAGCTTGGCAAAGAAAATCCGCACCTGTCTTATATGTTTCTTTCCTTTATACGTTACAGGATCCATATCCACAGTTTGATTATCTTTTACAGGAACCAGTGCCTGTTTCTCATAGTCCCACATAACTACGTCCAGACCTTCACCGTTTCGGGATCCATCTGTTAATAATCTTACTGTCACAGCCTGTCTTCCACGGTCTTCTTTGTATGGTACTAAGGTAAAATTATAATCCTCAAATTTTCCGGTTCGGACTTTCAAATCCATCTTATATTCATAAGAACAATTTTGTTCCACACCTCTAGTAGTTGTGTAGCTATCTGTCATCTTGGTGGTTAAATCTAAATTACGCGGAACTGATGAAACAGTATCGCCTTTACTTATTGGCACCTCACTCACTCCGCTCTCAGAAGAGACGGAAGTACCATTCACCACCATATTTATCACACGGTAGCCTCTCTTCGTATGAAAAGCTGGAATATCCAATTCATAGCCTGACATTTCATAAACATCATCTGGTGTAAAAGTCCACATAATTTTGTCCTGGCCTTCCAAATACTTCCAGCCCTTGGCTACGCTGTGTGGAATATTAATGTATTCTTCCCCATTAATATCTTTTGTATTAATGGTTATTCTGTAAATACTTTGTTCTTTATAGGTAATTGTAATCGTATCGTCTTTTACAAAGTTAATAGAATAGGTAGCTTTGTTTTCATTTCCATTTTCCTTCGTAATTGTAGCACCCTCTTGAGAAACAACGGATTCGATTATAAATCTTTTCGCTTTGGGATTATTTGCTTTTGCTGTGTCTGTGCCAGGAGTTACTGAAATTACAAAGTTTTCTCCCGCATTTACACGAATCTGATTCGACATATCAAGCGGCGCATCAAGACTGCCATTTTTTTTGGTGATTGTACCAGGTGTACAACTATCAGGAACTACTTCCTTTATGCTGACCAGGTAATACTCCTGGTACATCATCGTTAATTTCTGAGCTTCTTCCAGCTTAATTGCAATCACACCATCTGTACTATAGTAAATGGTGTCGTTATATTTTCCGATGTATACACAGTTTTTTCCATCTACTTTTGCACTCTTAAACTCGAAATGTCTGCCTTCTATAGATAACTCTTTATGATCCGCAATTGCTCCAAATTTAATGACAGAAGGTGCTCCTGCAATTGGGTTTCCTTTGACATCTACATACTCTACTCTATCTGTTGAGGCTTCTTCTCCATTCTCGGCAACCGCCAGTAATTCTTCTTCCAGACTCTGTACAGACATTTGTTCCGGTGCATCCAGATCTGTTATCTGGTCTGCGGAATCCTCTGTTTCAACTGGATTTTCTGTTTCCACTGGGGTCTCTGTTTCTATCGGAACCTCTGATTCCGTCGGTTCTTCTGTTTCCACTGGGGTCTCTGTTTCCGGTTCTGTCTCCTGATTTTCAATGTCACTGATAAAGTCCACCGTCTCCTGTGATTCCCTTTCCATTTCCACACCGGCACCAGATGCTTCGGTTACATTTAATGATAAACCACATATAGAAAAAATCAAAATCCAGGAACAAATGATCTTCAAGTATTTTTCCATATATTATGCCTCATCTTGTGACTCTCCCTTATTTCTTTTCTGGTTTTCATATGTTAAAACGCTTAGGCAAATCAGCGACCCAAACAACAATAAGAAATATCCCATAACAGGACTGTCATCTCCGGTCTTTACGCTATTGGTTTTTCCTGATCCATCTGAATGGGACGGTCTAGATGGCTGTGACGGATTTGAGGGCTGTGTTGTATTTGGTTTCTCTTCTCCCATATAACTGTTCTTAAAAGAGATCGTTTCTATTTTCTCCCCCTTCTCATTAGCTACAATCGTAACAACTTTTAATTGATTTGATTCATTATAGTAAGCCTCAACAGTTACATGGTATTTATTTTGATCATATTTGTAATTATCTTTTTTCTCAGTTGTCTGACAAAGGGTATAGTGATACTGTCCTGCTGTCTTCACATTCAGCGTAATCTCAGTAGCTGCATTCTTTTTCATTGTCCAGGAATACTGCATGTTGCGGCCTCCCGCGGGCATCGGGGCATCGCTTTGATCGGTTGTCATAATATAAGAGAATTCATCTGCAATACCTTCCACTTCACTGTCAAAGATCTGTCTCACCGGAATTTTCACTACAGTACAGTTATCAGATGCAAACGCTGATATCTGCATGCTCAGAAAAAGGAGCATAGTCACCAATATGATAGTTACTTTTTTTAAATCAAGGATTTTCATGTTTTTTCTTTCCCTTCTTCTTTAATTTTCTATCTATCAGCAATAGAACGATAATTAGCAAAAGTATCCAGTAGATAATCGGCACCTGAATCATCTTTTCTTTTAATTTATCAATTCCAGTTCCCAGATTCTTGGCTTTCTCTTTCTCAGGATAGACCTGATCCGTAAGCCTTCCTACTAATATATTTCTTCCATTTGTCATGTCTGAGGTACATGTTATCAGAAGAACCAAATGGTCATTTTCCGTAAGTTCAAAGTTTCTTTTATATAAAGCATTGTCTGATATTTCCTGCAGATACGCCTGTTTTGCTTCCGGTTCCTCTGAACTGACACTGAACAGCCGTTCATTATAAGCATCTGCCTGGATCAATGCATAAAATTCAATTCCATGATCTTTTCCATCAAAAAAAAGATTTCCGTATGGATGTTCGTCAAAATACTCCTTATCTGCGAATAGCCCCACATCTCCAAACATCATGTGTTTTTCCATATGGTGTCCATAAATCATATTATTAAAATCGGAAAAATCCGGTTTGTTTGCACAGTGCAAAAATATGGAACCACTTAAAGAATATTTGCCCTCGGCATCCGTATTCATATAGGTATCATCATCTTCTGCCTGAAGCAGCGGATAATTAACGTTTGTTTCGTTTATTCGAATCCAGCCAATAATATCCGGATTGATTTTCTGCAATTCTTCAAAAGATTTCGTATGTTTTTCTGTTGGAATATAGGCTTCGTAGTTCTTCGCATCAGCCGCCTGATATACCTGATTGGAATCCCATAACATATAGCATGACAGGAACATTATCATAAGAATCAGCAATAACGCTATAAAATTCACCATATGATCGACTATTTTGACTAAAAACTTTGCTGTTTTTTTCATATGAAATATTCCTGAAGTTTCCTTTCTTATTGCAAAAGGGAATGCGACGGAGTATCGCCGCACGCATTCCCTTTGCTGTTACTTTTATGATTTTATGTAATTATTTCTGTACTTTTTTGCGTTTGAAAGCAACGAATCCAAACAGTGCTACAGCACAAAGAGCAACCATCAGAACGTATGGAAGAGTGTTCATGATAATACCAGTTGTTGGTACGTTGTTGAATCTGTTGGTTACGTCAACAATGTTCTTTTTCTGACCAAGTTTACCATTGGCTATAAGTGCTTCATTGTATTTTCCTGCTGCAATAGATGTCTCTACACCATTAAGTGTAACTACAGCACTTCCTTTGTAGTTAGCTTTTGCAGCCTCAGTAACTTTAATTGTTGTTCCTACTGGAAGTTCTGTGAATTTCATATTTTCTTTATCTTTCAGTTTAAATGTATGAGTCTTGCCATCTGTAAGATCAATCACAGTACCATTTGCTTTTACGCCACCAAGAGTTTTCTGATCTGTTCCTGCCGGGAAAGTAAATTCTGCAGTGAAGTCAAATTCTTCATTAGAATTAGGTGCAGTTGCATCTTCAGAGTTTACATTCTTTACAACCTTCTTAAATACATTTAAGGAACCGTTTGTAGTATAGTCAGGATCTGGATTTGTAGGATCTGGTCTTTCACCTGTACCTGCTTCCTGCACATAAGTGTTGACAAATTTGAAACCGTTCTGGTCTGAATCTCCAATATCCACTTTACCGCTTATTCCGGTTCCTTCTTCAAATTCCTCGCCCTTGTCATCTTTTAATATGTTTACAATAATCTTATTAATCTCAAGTCCACTAGTTGTCTCTTGAACATATACATCCATTCTGTATTCTGCCTTGGACATGATTAACTCTTCATAATCTGTCTTTGTAACAGCTGGGGTAGCCTGTGCATCCTCTTTTACTGTATAGGAATATTTACCAGCCTCAGTAAAAGTTCCACAATCAACCTTAGCTTTTTTTGTGGTTGTTCCAAGATCAGTTGCATCAAAACTGATTGTTGGAATTGTAACAGTATGAGGAGTCTTTATTACATCATCTCCATCTGTAATCTGTGTAGCAGTAAAGCTGAATGTTTCTGCTTTTCCCACCTCAGTATTATAGACCTTGCTGATATAGGCTTCCTTTGCATTATTTTTTGTGTCTGGCACTGTTGTTCCTTCCGCTGCCATTGCCGGCATTGCCATTCCCATTGTCATAGCTGCTGCTGCGACAATAGCGAGCATTTTCTTAGTGAATTTTTTCATGCTCATTATAATTCCTCCCTTGTAAATTAGTTTGTTTTTTATTTGATTAACGGATCCAGTAATTAAATTCCCCTGCTCCGAATAATCGCAATGACTTTTCCTTTGACATCTTTTATATCAATGCAGCCATAGATTCGGCTGTCCGATGCCTGTGGTCTGTTATCTCCAAGTATAAATACCTGGCCATTTCCGACTGTGACCGGGAAATCCACTCCATCTTTAAACTGGGTGGTATCAAAGTAAATGTCCTGAGATATCTGTTCTGCACCATTTATCTTCAGTCCGTTTTTTGTAATGTCAACGGTGTCTCCTGCTACCGCCACAACACGTCCGGTCGTGGTTCTGCCGTCATCTTTAAACACTGCAACGTCACCGGAAATAAACCTTTTATCCAATCGGTAATATATGACCAGATCACCGTCTTTGATTGCCGGTTTCATGGAGACATCATTTATTCTTACGATTCCATAGAGAAATGTAAAAATAAGAAATACTGCTAAGACAATAAATGCAATCTTCAATAACAACTGAACAATATCCTGTGCTACAGATGTTTCCTGTACTATATTGTTGTTTTTATCTGACCGTTCAGTTTCGTTCTTCATCCTATCCTTCCATAAAAAAGGATGCCCATACCCTTCTAGGGGATTTATTTGTTCTAGCTTAACTCGGACATCCAAGGCATTAGTTTATACCCCTTATTATAGTGGTTTATTTTTTTATTCCAATGCAACAAACATGTAAAAAGACTGATGTATTTTTGCAAGTTTTGTTCCATAGCAGTGTCTATTCTATTTTCCGTCTTCTCCAGAAAAACAGAACCATAACGATACTTATGGCGAGTAATAGCCATACATGCCTGCTTGTTCTCAGACGAACCCCTGTTTCCGGTATTGATTGTGTGTTTTTGTTTGTGATCTTTAATTCAATCACATCTCCTCGTGCAGCCTCAATCCGCTGTTTCATGACAGCCGTATTTCCATTCGGTGTTGCCTGCACTGGATTTGAATACTTATCATTCTCTTCTTTTTTAGAAATCGAAACAGCGTATTTTGATGTATCAACAGTTTCTGTTATTATGATATCCGAAGATATATCTACATTTTTTAATGTAACTTTATCTCCATGTTTCAAAGAAGTTCTAATTGTCTTGCTACGCAGCTTTTGACCATCTTCCCAATAGAGAATTTCCATATCAAATGGCTTCTTGCGGTTTCCAAGTGAACCAGTGACTTCCTTTGTAATCTCAACCGTCACCCCGCCTTTTTGCGGATGATTGACGATATGTCTGTCCGAAACAGCTCTCCAGGTATTTGTCATCGGTGATTTCTCATATAGGAATAAAATATCGGATTCTACATCTACCATGTATAGATTAAAGTTATCCTGATACTGTGTTTTAGTTTTATCTGCTTTGTCTTTTTTGTTCGGAGTAACAGATTCTACCATCCAGTATCGTCCGTTCTCAAAGTCCTCCGGTAATTGAAGCATTCCATTTTCATCTGTTTCTAAGGAACGATACGTCGTACACGTTTTTCCATCCTTTTTCAGAACGATATCGTCCTTGCTCTGTGTATTGTCATAATCTACTGTATATCCTGTATCATCCGCATATTCTTTCGTAACATCATCATACGGTACTTTGTAGAACAGAAAACCTGCACCAGCAAGTCGGTTTCTTGGAAGATCATCCGTCTTTAAGAAACTTCGTTCAGCAAGATTGAAATGCAGATTCTGCACTTCCAGTTCCATCTTGGAAACATTCTTGAACTCATTCCCATCCTTCGGGAATAATTGTTGCCCATTTGAATCGAAATACTGAATCTCTGGATAAATAACTTCATAATATAGGAAACCATCCCCGTATTCCGAAGAATAATGTGTCTTTCCTATCTCAATTTCTTCCACCTTATATTCCACCGGATTTCTGTCCTGGAATAGTGGAACATTGTCGACTGTGTGTTCCCATCCGTTCTCTTCATTCAGCAGGAATTCCTGTCCTGTTGAAATTCCATTCTGATACAATCTGATTTTCACCTGTTTTTCCATCAGTGCATCATTTGGATTTCCCCATGTCTTTTTGATATGCAGAGTGCCTGTTTTAGCAAAATTTCGGATATTAAGGCTGGTATCTCCTCGCTGAATCAGAACAGATTTTCCGTTTATCTTACCATCAACTGGTGCCTTGACAGCCTCCTGATTTTCGTTAGCCTCCCTATCCACCAATTTTGCATCAATGATTTTAAATGTTCCATTGGCAATCTCAACTGTGATCTGTATATCTCCTGTGTCTACATATCCCGTCGGTAAGTTTGTCTCTCGCAACAAATACGTCTCAGTTGCTGTTCTGTTCTGTTTGTTTTCATCTTGTAACGGAATATGAAGTTGTGCGATTCCGTATTTATCAGTTGTTACCGTTTCCTCCTCAACACCGTTCTTACTGACAGCAAAATTGATTTTCTCCATTCCCTGTCCGGTAGACTCATCAAATTTGTTCAGTGTGAGTATTCCCTCTTTCTGATAACGGTTCTCCAATTCAATAGTAAGAGTCTCACCACCGCGTCCAATTCCACGTCCTGTGAATTGAATTCCACTTTCTGGATATGCTTCCCATGAATTTACATTATCTCCTTGTTCATGAGAATTGCGAACATTGTACCAACCCGAAAATTTCACATTCGAATCTTTTGGCTTATAGTTGTACTCTTTTAATGTGTATTTCCAGAATGAGTCCGCCTTAACGATCCACGTACAGCTTGTATGTGTTTCATCTGTCCATGTACCTACAATTTCTATTGGAGCATCCTCCGCTTGCGGAGCTTCTGCATCCGGTTTCTGGCTATCTTCTGAAGGAAGCACAAGTTTCATATGCTCATGAAATGCAGGTGGCTGAGGTTTTCCATCTAAAAGCTTTTCATCCATATCTACCTGGATATAATAATCTTTCTTGACTTCCTCTATTGCTTCCGGCATTCCGACAAAATCTTTCTTTACTGTCAGGTAACCATTTTTTGCTACAATACGTCCGTCAATATGCCACCCATCGGACATTTCACTTTTGAAAGAATACCAATAAATGGTGAAGAATTCGGTATCTAATTTCGATGGCGGAATCTCCCTGTCTCCGATACGAATCATACGTCCGCTTTCACGAATTGTCTGGAATACCTCTTCATCGGAAGGAATTCTATCTATCTTGTAGATATAGTCTCCATTTCCAATATATCCCTCATCTGGTTTAGTTCCCTGCAAAAGTTCTTGCACTCTCTTATTTCCATCCGCATACTGTTCCCACGTAGATGGATTCTTATTTCCAAGAACTGGAACATCATGCAATATACTTGCCTTCACATTACAGTTTGCCACGGCAACCGCACTTGTATAATCGTCTACATTCGTGGTTGGTAATGCTACCGAACCATCTTCCGGCATCGCTGACTTACAGATATAAAACTGTACCTGTTTTCGATTTTGGTTACTCACCTTACGCCACGCTGCATAGAGGGTGATTGGCTGTCTTGCATTATTATTTATAAGATCAGAAATAGAATCCCCTGCACCGCATTCCTGCCACTTTCCGTCTTTGTTTCTGTAATCCCAATGATCGAATTCATACTGTTCCAACTCTTTGCTGTCATTATCTTCATGATCATAAACCAGAGGATATGGTGACTTAACGTTATGTTTTCCAGCTTCTATTTCATTCTCATAATCATCTGTATGTCTTGTCTTATTTCCAACCTGAGGGGTCAGCTTAGATTCTTTTGGAAGCTTCTTCATATAACGGGTCGTATTATAGATCACTCTGACCGTTCCGGGGTCCTGGGGTTTGTCCGCGATCACCTCATAAGATGAGTTAACCTTCGGAATTTCAAATTTTACCTTGTCATCTCCGGACGGTTTCGGAAGAACTTCATTTTCGTCCCTGTCATTAGATGTACAACTCCAGACAATCTCCTTGCCATAATACTCACCTTCTAAACTTGCTTTCTTTGGTACTTCCACAGTATATGTTTCCCCATGGCCTACATACTGTCTCTTAATTGCTTCTCTTTTGGTCAGATTCAGTGGATCCAACACTTCAATCAGATGAAAACTTCCCTCTACACTGAAATGTCTTCCTGCCAGCCCAACCTGAGAAGAAAGTCCTGTCAAACGATCAAAATAATTTTCGATTCTGTCTGGATTCAGTGGGTTTGGCTGTGAGAAATAATAGACAGATACATCTTTCCCGTTTTTCAGGACAGGAATATACCATGTACCATCATTGTCCTTATAAGGATGCTGTACAAATACTCGGCTGTCTGTCGCATAACCAAACAGGATTTTTTCTTTGCCATCTGCTTCCGGTTCCAGTTTATCCGGGGTGAAACCAAACTCACTGTAAATTTTAGAAATCGTATCATCTGGTGTGGCTCGCAAATAATAACGACTGGCTCGGCCACTGTTTGCTTTGATTATGTAATGCTGCTCAGCATTGAGGTTCTTTATCAGCTTATAATGTCCATCGATAAATACATAAAAACTAATATTTGCTTCTTTTGTTGCTGCCGGTTTTTCTGTATTCTCAGGAACAATCACATATGGACGTACTGCATCATCTGGCTGAATAGTAAAGCTCATGGTATGCTCTGCTTCATTTTTACTCCATGTAACTGCTGAAAGAGTACCATCTTCCTTTCTGCATTCCCAGTTTATATCCTGCGTTTGTTCTTCTACACGCGGCTTTGTACTAACAGTTCTTGTAAGTGTTGACTTTCTTGCAACAAAATCAATTGCCGGAAGATCACGCAAAGCTGTTTGGCTGTAAACCTGTCCATCTTCATCCTGTACTGTCACACTGTAAAAACCATTATATCTATCACCGTCGTGTTCGAATAAGGTCTTTGCACTCATTGTGACAATATCCTGTCCGTCTGGCAGGTAATACACATCCATCGGCTCTCCGGACTTTCCTATATAAATACATTCATGACCTTCTATCGTGTATTTCCCTGCATTATGGATTGTATCGTAATCTCTCTTGGAATAATAAAAACGCTCTTTTGCTCCATTTTGAATAGAACCATCGTAATGAAATTTTTCAAAATGCTTTTTTAACTCATCATTAGAAATATAATAATAAACTGTTCCCGGCTTTGTTGTAGTATCTTTTATAACAGGAATTTCTTCGTTTAGAACATTATATCTCTCATTATTTACAAAAGTATAGAATTTAATGTTCAAGGTTGCTGGTGCAAAAGTGTTGCATGCAACCGTATATGGTTGCTCTATCTTTCCAATAGAAAAGGTTAGTTTATCGCCCTGTTTCACCGGAGAAATTGTTTTATTTTCATCCTCACTGGCACAAAGCCAGTCGCTTTCCTTCGTATCTCCAGGATCAACGGAAATTGTGACCGCAGAATCTTTCTTATAGTAACTCACAGTTCGATTTCCATCCGGATTGATCACTGTAACCGAATAGAAACTGTTCTTATTCTGCTTAATCTGGTCTGAATTATTATCCGGAATTTTTTCGCCATCAGATGCTCCTTTTGGCATATAATAAACGTCTGTTGGTACAGTTGCTTCCTGCTTGTCCAGGTTATAAGATACATATTGCTGTCCTTTATAAGTTACCACTGTCGCCTGTGCTAATGTCTTCTCACCACGGACTGTATATGGAAAATAATTTCCGGACTGTGTTTCCTCTGCATTCAAGCCGAACTCTCTATAAATCTCAGCAAGATCACTGACAGATAAATAGCATCTGCCCTGACGGTTCCATTTATACACCTTTTTCAGAGAATCAGCCGGCAGCTTTCGAACCTCATTGTCCACATATATATAAAACTGAATATCAAAGGCTGTCTGGTCCGCTCTCTGGATCACATAAGACTGTGTGATTTTTCCAATTGCGAATCTCGTCTGGTTCCCCGATTCCCGTATACCATCTATCACCTTATCGTCTGTTCCCATACAGGTCCATTCGATCTGGTCTGTCTGGTCTGGCAATTTGGGATTAAAGTCAGCCACAGCTTCTTCCACTACAGTTCCTGTTAATGCATAACGGATCCGATCCTGCCCTTCGCCCTTTACCTCTACGGAATAAAACGAATTGTCCTTTTTTACAGAATCTTTTAAATTTAATGCAACGCCTTTTCCATTTGGAAGGTAGTAAACATCTACCGCTTCCCCTTGTTTATTCTGGCCATAATTGTAAGAAACATAGGTCTTTCCGGATTCTGTGTCTGTATAAACTTCTCCGTATTCTATCCTGCTTTTTCCCCGGTATGCAGATACAAACTTTTTTATCGCATCCGGATTCTGACTCTCGCTGTTTTTCACAAATCCAAATTCTTCATATATCCGGAGCAGGTCCTCAATGGAAACACCATGATAGGTAGTTCTTCCGTCTTTCCATGTTGCAATGCCGGTAATGTCATTATGCTGAAGCTTTACCTTATTTCCATCGATAATGACATAGAAATCAATATCAAATCCTTCGGAAATTTCCTGAAGTTTTGGTGATTCCTCTTGTGCAATCTGCTCCTCAAAGGCTTTTTCTTCTTCTCTAACCTCGCCTGTGGATGGAGTAATTTCTTCCTCTGGAATCTCTTCTGATGGGGGAATGATTTCTTCTCCCGGGGTCTCTTCTGACGGCGGCGTAATTTCTTTTCCCGGACTCTCTTCTGACGGTGGCGTAAGTTCCTCGCCCGGGGTCTCTTCTGACGGTGGTGTAATTTCTTCTCCCGAAGTTTCTTCTGATGGGGGAGTAAGTTCCTCTCCCGGAGTTTCTTCTGATGGGGGAGTAAGTTCCTCTCCCGGAGTTTCTTCCGACGGCGGTGTAATTTCTTCTTTCGGAGTCTCTTCCGCCGATGATGTGCTTTCCTCCTCTGAGATAAATTCTTCTGAAAGCATTTCTTCCTCCAGAGAACCATTTATATTCAGAATACTCTCCTCATTTGCAGAAACTGCCAAAGCTGTCGTTCCTGCACTATTCATACACAAAACCAATAAAAGTATCCAGGCTATCCATCTTATCCATATCTTTTTTCTCTTCACACAAATTCCTCCTCAAAATATATTTTCCTATTTCTCAGCTATCTGCCTTTTTTATCCATTCCTTCTGCATTGCCGCTTCCAGGAAACAATGAAGCAGCGGTTCGGAGAATGAGCCACATTCCCCGTTCAGGATCATTTGCAACGCTTCTCCATGGCTCAGTTTTCTTTTATATGGACGAGGACTAACTAAGGCATCATATGCATCAGCCAGTCCCACAACCTGTGCACAAAGAGGAATTTCTTCTCCTTGCAAACCATCCGGATACCCTGCCCCGTCATATCATTCATGATGATGTCTGCAGATTTCATAACTAAGTGCATTTAACTTGTCTATAGTAAGACCTTTTGAATGCTTTTTCTTATCGCTCTCGTTCTTCTGGAGTTCTCGTTTCATTTCCATTACTGATCTATAGGTTCTTTTTACATTATGTAATGTGATCATTGCTATATTATCTTTTATATCCACATATTTTTTAGCCCTCATCTTTATATAAGATTTTTCACTCTCTATTCTGCGGTATACAATATCCTGCTCTGCATAGCCATAAACCAGATTTTCTGTTAGCTTTTCGCTTAACAGGAAATCGTGCAACTTTGATTTATCAGCATCATGAATAAATCTCTCTATATACATCTGAATAAACGTATCATAATCTTCTGTCTTTTTTTGCTATTTCATAAACCTCTTGATTATGTGAGTAAATGCATTCATAACCATTTGTCTTTAGATTTAATTTTAATACTACATAAAACCTGCCAAAGTCCTTATTTGTGCAATCTATTGTTTTTTCCTGTTCCATACCCCTACCTCTTACAAAACTCAGCCCTTAAAGGTACTAGTTCATGTCAAAAAAAATATTCCTTAATACTATAATAGTATATCGTTCTTTCTGTTTTTTATAATGCACAAAAATTGCAAATATGGTGTGTGTATTTTGCAAGAAGTGTTCCATTTTGGATTTTTCCAAACTTCTGGTAACAGAATCCAAGAAAGTCTTTCATAACACTCCTCTCCCTCTACACCGAAGGGTTCTTCAATGCTGTACTCCAGTATCTCCACATCTTTCATAGTCTTCGTCAGAAAGTCAGTGACTTGACTCTCTCTTGTCCCCTTACAGGGCTAACGTAACGATGCTACAGGATTCACTTTATGTTACGGACTGTTATTTTTCACCTGTTTCTCACAGGCATACCTCGCTTCAACATGATCAGTCACCAAAAAGCATTGAAGGCTCGCTACAAGGATCACTGGCGACTACCCTGACCAGACTTTCACTGGCAAGCTGATAACAGATTGCAGAACACGATTTACACCCGTTAGAGCGAACCTCTGGTGCATAAAACAAAAAAACGAACCACACTAACCATGTGATTCGTTATCTTTTATAACAATTCCAATATTTTTAATATAATAATTCCATTTCGGACAGCTAACATCTCAACTATATTATCAAAGTCTATCCTCGTTAGTTTTACTATTTTTTGCAAACGATACGAAACTGTCCGGGCATGCACGCCCATTAGTTCAGAAGTTTTCCGAATACTCTGTTTATGATTCAGATAGCATTCCAGCGTATCAATCAGTTCTCCATTTTTCTGAATATCATACTGATGAATTTCATGCACTGTATGTCCTAAGGATAACGGCTATTTGCTAATAGCAGTCACACTAACACTATTATGATAAGAAAAAATTCCCTGTTTTACAAGTTAATTCGTATAAAATCTTCTTCTAAATTACTGTTTGATTCTTTTATGGCTGGATTCCGCCCTGAAATGGAATCCTGTCCTGTTTGTAGAGCCTCTCATTCTTGCACCACTCATGCTTCTTACGAGCGAAATCTAATTGATTTCATCCAGGGACGCCCTGTTTATCATACAATCAAAGTCATTCGGGTTATCTGCAGTTGTGGACACACCCACGCGATCCTCCCGGATCTGATCATTCCTTACAATACCTACGGTGTCTTCTTTTGCTTCTGGCTTTGTACTTAAGACCTCCGTCTCTTTTCTTCAGTCTCATGCCAATCCGGTGTCTTACCGGCAGACCGTTTTCTGACCATTCTGTTTTTTTTGCGTTTCACACGACACGGGCATTCTATCTCCGTTCCGTATGTTTTACCATGAGTTCACAGGAGGTAATCATACTATGAACAATCAAAAAGAAGATATCAAAAAAGCTGCCGAAGTAGCCCAATTCCGCTTCGGTGTCATAGCACCTGTCGTTCAGGATCTCTATCCTGATCCATCCCGAACTGCTTACTACAAAAGAGTCGCCAGTTCTCCTTTCACTCTGCCCGATGGTTCTGTCGTAGAGTACAATTACAAAACTATAGAAAAGTGGGTCTCAATGTATCAGCGTGGCGGACTCGAAGCACTTATGCCGCATATGTATTCTGTTTTTAAGGCGTGACCACTTCGTGCTCATGGCCTTATCTTATAAGAGCAGTATGCTCCCATAAGATAAAACTACGAGATTGTGCCGTTCTTCTGCTCAGAAAATGCTTTTTTCAGATAAGCTGCACAGTCAGGAAGGGAAAACTGCCGATTTTATCGTGCAGTTTCCTCCGCTGACAATTCGCCGCTTCACAATAAATGAGCATTTTCATGTAAATCAAACACTCTTCTGCAGAAAGTCTACCCTCTGAAATTTGCTCATCAAACAGGTATGACAGGTATTTTCCGGATATAATTTTATCCATAGATACTACACTTATATCTAACTGCTGCTTTTAAAATTTAAGTGCTGGTATTATGAAACAGCAATGAAAGATGGTAACGAAGATGCTATAAATGCCATGTTACCTGACAAACTTCCAAAAAATATACAGAAACTATATGACAAAGGACATGAATGATTTTTGTTTTCTTCATCAAAACTGAGTCTCTGATAATCTTTTGGTCTTGTTTCAGCAACTAATTTTTTTATTTCGTAAATTTGTTTGTCGCTAACACAACCGAATTGTTCTTACTCATTAAACATCGCCTTTTTCAAAAGCAGTTGTTGCTTAGAATCCATCATCATCTCAAACATATGATCAACACCTGCTTTTTCTTCTTTAGACATACTTGAACTACAATATGTAGTATATACTGTTGGTTTATTTTCATAAATCAGGGACAGCTTGGATAGTCATCCTGAAACACACAATACCTATGAAGCCAATGCATCAAGATCAAATGCCGTATTCATTGTCTTTGCTAATAGATCCGGCCAAGCGGACACTTTTGTATGCTCTCCAACAAATACCATCTCACCGTAAAGCTGAAAGAATGGTTTTCTTAAGCTTTTCTGCATCAACAGGCTTTGCAATATGTCCGTTCATTCCTTTTGCCAATGCCTTTTTTCTGTCTTCCTCAAATGCATTGGCTGTCATAGCTATGATGGGAATACAAGCTTTCTTCTCATCTGCCAGTTTTCTGATTGTCTGAGTTGCCTTATATCCATCCATGTTCGGCATCTGAATATCCATAAGGATCAGATCATAGGTTCCTGCCGGTTTCTGTTCCATCCTTGCCACACACTGAATTCCATCCTCAACACGATCAACTATAAGTCCCATATCCTCCAGAATAAACTCTGCGATTTCCGCATTCAGCTCATTATCCTCAGCCAGCAGAACATGTTTTCCGCTAATCCAGTCTGTTTCCTCTGTATCCGGGGACGGATCTGTAACCTGCTCGTAGTAACCCTTATCCGCAATCCTGTATTCCATGATAACTGTAAATTTGCTTCCTTCTCCCAGCTTACTTTCTGCTTTAATGGTTCCGCCCATCATATCAACATATTTCTTTATGATCGGCATTCCCAGACCTGTTCCTGCAACCTTTGCGGCTGTTGTATTGCGTTCCCGGGCAAAAGCCTCAAACAGGGATGGCAGGAATTCTTCACTCATTCCGATACCTGTATCAATTAGCTGAGTCTGTATCCTCACATAGTCTTTCCTGTCACAGTCAAGCTCTGTAATCCTTATGGTAACTGCTCCCCCTGAAGCTGTATATTTTACCGCATTGCTGATCAGATTGAGGAAAATTTCCCTGTTCTTTGTCTCATCGCAGATTACATGTTCATGCTGCACCTCATATTCCATCTCAAGGTGAATACCCTTTTTCTCCGCTTCTGCCTGGAAAATTTTGTAAACTCCATGATAAATATCTCTGATCTGCACATAATTCTCATCCAGTTCCATCTTACCGCTTTCAATTTTGGCCATGTCCAGCACATTATTGATAATAGACAGCAGCAGATTTCCGGACTGTTCCATCTTCTCCTGATAATCCAGAAGCTTCGGATCTGTCAGTTCCCTTTTCATCAACTCGCTGTATCCCAACAGGGCATTCATCGGTGTACGGATATCATGTGACATATTGAAAAGAAAATCCGATTTGGCAGCATTGGCCTTTTCTGCCTGAATCTGGGCTTTCCTTGCTTTCATCATCAGGTAAAATATAATCAGTATAATAACCAGGGTCACACTTACAAAACTCATGGAAACTCCCCGCAAATTATCCTTTATGTATTCTGCCAAAGTAACCCTTCCCGGTGCGTTTTCATATACAGAAAACAGGCCTGAAAGTCTGGAAGCAGGCAGAGTCTGAATGGTTTTATTCAGGATATTCATTAATGTTGTATTTTCTCTGGTGACTGCAAAGCAGGAATCGCCGGATTTTGTAAGAAAAACGCTGTGCATTTTGCTGTTTGCCAGCGTCTTTAATGACTGTCCTGCCTTCACAACAAAGCAGTCTGCCTCACCACTGTGAACTGCTTTCTCAACCTCAGCAGATGAGTCATATTCCTTTATTTTCCAGAAAGGATAATTAAAAGAAATATACCACTTTCCCAACAGGTTATTTCTGCTCACTGCCACTGTGTTTTCCCCGTTTTCATCAAACTTCGCAACGCCGGTGAGCACTGCAACATTGACTTCAAAAACAGTATTTGACAATATAATATCGTTCTGCTCATCTTCATATGTCTCCCATCAGATCGATCTCTCCACTCTTCAACATATTCATCAGTTCTGCCCAGCTTCCCTCCACATATTCATACTTCCATCCTGTATGTGCAGCTACTGCCTGCTGATATTCGTAACTGTAGCCTCTCTTCTTACCGTCTGGTCCTGTGGTATTATAAGTTCCTTCATACCAGCCTACTCTGACTGTTCGGTTTTTTGCTTCCTCTGCCGATACAGAAAGGGGAAGCACAGTAATATATAAAACAAGGCATAATAAAATGCAGATATATCTTTTGAAAACCTTTGATCTTAAAAATTTGTAAATTACTTTTTCATCTTCGGTCACAGGCATTTTACCCCCTTATACTCCCAGGTTACGGTATCAAGCAGCAAAAATTCCTGTGTTCCGATCGGTCTGCCGTCCCGGTAAGTGGAAAATACATCCGTACTGATCAGATTCTTTTCTCTTGTTATTTTATCCATTGGTGTGTGTCCTACCACCTGGAGCAATTTCCGCGGCTTATACAGACGTATGCCGGGATGCTGCGGACGCAGCCAGACAGGTGACATGTCATTCCACATCTCTAAGCGTCCCAATTTGTTGATTTCTTCCACAACGGCATCTACATCGTGGTATTTTGATTTTGGAACATATTCCTCAACAAAATAGTTCAGCACTCCGCCATGGGAAAACAGCACATTATCAATTTTCTGAACAAATTGGATCGGATGATCTTCCGGAACCGTCCTGCGAAGTTCCAGAAGCTTTCTCTGTACCGTTGCGGATGCCATGGAACTGTATCCGCTCTCAAGGCAGTGCCAGAAGTAGCTGAGGTCATGATTTCCGTAACACCAGGCGGTATCCGGAAATCTTGCAGCAAATCTTATCGCTTCGTCGTATGTTTCTTCATAAAGTGCAATGTCATATTCTCTGTCCCAGTCATCCGGAATATCCATCAGACATACTGCACGATCTGCCGCCCTTGTATTCATAATAGCTGCTGCCTGCCGAAACATATGCGGTTTCAGATGTACATCAGGAATTACCAAAACTTTCATCTATCTCTCGCTCTCTTTCTCATCTGCAATATTTTTCAACTTGCCAACTGCTTCTTTTATAATCGCTTTATCTCAGTATCCTCTCCATCTGCTCTATGATCTCCTGTACTTCATAATTAATCAGGCAGTTCATAAGATCAAAGGATATTTCTTTTCCTTCTCCGCCGTACTGTTTTTCGAAAGCTGCCGCCTTTTCTTCATCGTGATCTTTGTATCTGGCTTTTCCGATCCGATAGGCATCGGAATTTGCATGATCCGGATAATCTTTTGCTTTTCGGATAAAAAAGCTCTCTCTTTTCTGCAAAAGATCGCGTTTCAGTCTGCTTACGTTTTCCAGAAACGAGGCCGTCACTTCCGGATAATGTTCTTTGATATAGACGAGATTCCGATGCAGGCAGGTCGCACTTTTTTCCATCAGTCTGCGTTCTTTTTCATTTGGAAAATCTTTGTATTCGTCCGGCTGGACAGGCTTTCCTTCGATGGATCTTTGCAGTTCACCGAACCAGTAGTTGTGCCTTGACAGGTTATCCGGAAACATAAAACAGGTGGAAAATTCGTGGTCGATCATCGGTGCCAGCCTCAGAATCTGCCCGGATGCGTCACATACAAACGCAATATTTTCATAATGGTAATTCTGATCGCCTTTCAGAACCGAGATCAGAATCTGCATTGCCAGATCTTCTGCGATTCCCCGGTGTGTCTGAAAGTAATCTGCCTCCAGGATTTCGGTGTAATCATAAAACATCTGACAATAATTTAAGTAATCGTCAATCTGAACTTTTTCATCCGGATACGTTCGAAAGAACTCCAGTAAGTTCAGAAGATGTTCTCCTTCTTCGTAGATCATCGGCGATACAGTTCCGTAATCATAATATTTCTCACATTCTGCCTCATATCCTCTGCAGAAGGCAAGCTGATACAAAGGTGCCGGGACAAAATAAGTATCGATCACCCAGGACCAGAATACTTCTGCACAGGCAAACAATGGGGTAGAGAATGGCTTTGATTTTGTGAGTGGTTTAAACACCATCCGGTCTTCAAACACCGGGAAATGTTTTTCTCCGCTGACCACACCGACGGCTTCTGCTTTCAGATTGCCCGTTCTTTCTGCATAATTATAAACCTTCGGAATCCAGGTTAATTTTGTGGGATTCTCACGGAAATTTTCTTTTTTATTCTCCTGCTGTCTCATGCTGACTTTCCTCCATCTGCTCCATGACTGCATCATAAATTTCTTTGGCAACTGCCAGCTTATAGGCCCGTCTTGTCGGCTGCGGCTTAAGTTCCACATAATAGGATCTGACTTTGCCGTCCATTTCAACTGCAAAATAAACCTGTCCAGGAATGGATGCTTCCGGATTTGCCGGATCGACATTTCCCATGGTTCCGGTCACTCCGATGCCGATATCTGCACGGTAGGCTTTTGTGCAGGCTTTTGCCATTGCTTCTGCGGTCTGTGTGGAATAAACCGTGTATTTATCAATGACTTCTGCCGGAACGCCCTGCATGATCTTCGCTTCGTTGCAGTAAGTAACAAACGCACCTTTTAAAACTGCCGATGAGCCTTCTGTATCTGTGATCAGAGAAGCAATCTGCCCGGATGTTGCCGATTCCATCGTGGTGATCGTCAACTTTTTTTCGATCAGTAATTTTGTGAGTCTGCGGTAATCTGCTCTTATTTCTTTTTCATCATATTTTTTTGTCATGTTTATTTCCTTCCTGCTGAATTCCATATTTTGTGAACTACTCGGTAACTGAGTTACCAGAGCATCTGAAATCTGGCGGGATACCGTCTTTTTTCAGGGTGCGTCCATGACACCAATACTGCTTGCCTTTCGGCTATGCAGCTACTTTTACTATTTCTGGATTTTTTAGTCCGGCTACGGACAGTTTCTTATGCTTTCCGGATACGGAAAGATATTTTCGCAGGATATTAAATGCGCCTACTGCATCTGCATTGTATCTTTCTCCGTCAGTTATATACATACCCCGTGCTTTTCGGTTTGATGCTTCTGCATATCTTTTTGATACTTCTGGTGATAACGGGCTGCACTGGCTGGTATAGCTTTCTTCCTGCTTTATCAATTGTATTCCATACCGTTTTAGTTTATATTCCAGCATGATATACAGCCTGTTATATGGCAGGCTGTGAAGCTTCTGGTTGCTCTTATGTCCCATATCTTTTTCTTTCCGGATATTTCGAATGTCTCCCACAACTACACAGCGGATCTCTTCTTTTCGGCAGTATTCTGCGATCCATCTGGTTACTTTATGAAGGTAATCCTTCACTGCATTCTGCTTTTTCCTGTAAAGCCGCTGGATATGTTCCGATGTTTTTGGATATTTTATCCCTCTTTCCGATTGCTGTGCATACCATACAGACTGCACTCTGGCGATTTCTTTATGAAAATATCTTTCCAGGGAAAGATACTTTCTTCCCAGAATAAAAGCTCGGCCATTTCCGGAATCATAACAGGTCATCAGATTATGAAGTCCAGGATCAATAGATAAATAATGTCCATTCTGGGAAAGCTGTTCCGGCTCTTCCATCTCATAGATAACAATAAGGTCGCATTTTCCGTTTTCCGGTGGATAGATCCTCAGCTGCTTTATATGGTCCATGTTCCTGAAAATCTTATTTTCAAGATATAGAAATTTATCATGGATCCCATATGTTTCTTCCATGTAGCTTTTCAGATCCTTTGGCAGAGACAGCCGCAGCTGGTCTGAACCTTTCTCATGCCGGATCCCCATCTGCATGTATGTGACCGGTATATTATCCTGTTTAAAACGGGGCGGATTTGGATCTTTGATCCCTCCGGTCTTTTTCAGGACATAAAAAGATTTCCATGCTTTGTCCAGCTGCTTGCAGGTCTCCTGCGCTGTCTGTGACGGAAGCTGTTTATACCACAGATTTCCTTTATGTGCTTTTTTCTGATAATACCAGTCAGGATACTTTTCCAGTCCCAGTTCTTTATAATGATGGCGTTCATAGTTGCAGACATTCCAGAGTTTGGAAGCTGCATAACACATATGCCCTATGATATTGGAATATTCCGGCCCGATTTTTACAGATGTTCTGTGGGACAGCAGCATCCCTCTTCCTCCCCTCAGACAGTAACACGGATCGGTATTTACAGTCCGCTTTAAATTAATACAACTTGCTCTGATGTTCAATATAACGGCGGATATTTTCCTCACAATTACTCTGATACTGAAAGCCCTCACCAAACCTTCCGATCTTTTTCTTTGAAACCAATTTTTATTTACTCACATTTTGAAAATATATCGTTGATTCATTTATTGCAAACAAAAAATCAATTTTTGAGAAATCAGCTCTTGATAATGAATCAAAGTCTACTGTCTCTATAACGAAACAAAGAAATACCCAAGATACGTTGGTAAAAATTCATTATCCGCCAAACTAAACTCTCGGCATCCTTATTTTCAATTTTGAAATCAGATTTACTTAATCCGTTTCTGAATATCCTCAACAGATGGCAGTTGCTTTTCCAGATCATCCGGCAGACTGCTGGTTATTTTATATTCACTCACACCAATCGGCTTTGAAATATCCTTGAGCGAATATTCTGCAACCACATTATTCTTGCTTTTGCACAGAAGCAAGCCAATGGACGGATTGTCCTGCTCTTTTTTCAAAATGCCATCCACCGCTGACAGATAAAAATTTAGCTGACCGGCATATTCCGGCTTGAAGTCACCGGTTTTCAATTCAATAACCACATAACAGCGAAGATTCAAGTTATAGAATAACAAATCAATGTAAAAATCATCCCCGCCTACATTCAGGTGATACTGATTACCCAAAAATGCAAATCCCGTTCCAAGCTCCAGAAGAAGCTTTGTGACATCCCGAACCAGTGCCTGCTCAATATCCCGTTCAAGCATATCTTCCCGGAAAGGAATAAAATCAAAGACATATGGGTCTTTCATGGTCTGCACCGCAAGTTCACTTTGCTGAGACGGTAAACGGTGCTCAAAATTTGTGACCCCACGGAATTTGTGCAACAACCTGTTGCACAAATTCTCGGTCTGAATAAGTCTCAGCGAATTTTGCCATATACTTCAAATTACGAACAGAATAACCTTTGCTTTCTGGAAAAGCGATCCGAATATCTGCTGCAAGGTTATCAATAAACTTGTTTCCCCATGATTTATGTTCATTGATTACGCAACCAATATCATAATAAAGAAGCAGCATGTCTGCATTTACATGAACAGCTGCACGGTATTGTGCCGCAGTAATTTCGCTCTTGATATTTTCGATAATGGAAAGATACTCAGCCGTATTCATTAACATACTCATCGCCTCGCTTTCGCATAATTCTTATCATTATTTTTTCTCTTAATATGCAATTCTAAAATAATCCAGGTATGCTTTATATCTATCTTGTGCTGTCAAGCAAGTATCAGTCAGATACCCTTTTTCATTATTCCATTCTTTCAATCCTCGATATCATAATAAAGGAGCAATAAATAGATTTTTTATTTAATTATATATTTAGTACCTCTTCCTTTCCCTTCAACAACTACTAAACCTCTTTTTATCATATTTTTCAGCAACTGTGTTGTCTTTGATTTGCCAAACGGTACATATGGTGCAATTTCGCTTATTGGTTTTAACATAGTCTCACTTAAAATTTGGTAAACAATTTTTTCGTCTTCAGTTAAATCAACATTATCTTCAAATATAGGAAGCACAATCTTTATTGCGTTCTCAGATACTTCAAAACCTGGTTTGACCAAAGCTTTTTCATAAAGTTGTTTTATTCTTATAATTCCTGTTCCGAATATTTCTACAAAACCCAATCTGTAAAATACGTTTGCAAGATTTCTGTTTCTCAAAATTGAAAGTTTCCCAGACAAATATTCCTCCTCTGTTATTCCTGATGGAAGTCCTCCTGGAGATACGATTTCAATTCTGTCATCAAACATAGAAACTCTGATCTGCGATGCCACGTCCCATGCCCTGTGAATCAACGCATTTGCAATCGCTTCTCTGAATGCAGCTTCCGGTATTTTTTCCACTTTCTTCCTATCAGCACTTTGTATCACTTCGTACTGATAATACTCCCGGAATACAGAGATTGCCTTTTTGTATACTTCTAATACGGAGATGTTTTCAAATGTTATTCTTCTCTGAATGATACTGATACTTTCTCCAAATTTAACAATATCAATTCCCGGAAAATGATTTTTATCTGCCAAAAGACCTGCTGTATTATTATAACCATTTATGTTGTCATATAAATTCAATGTTTTTAATGTATCCTGATTAAAAGTTTCAAGCTGAATCATTTCTTTTAATTTGCAATGCAAAACTTCAAAGGACAATGCTTGATCTTTACACGTTAATTCCTCAAATCTGATATTTTTTCCCTCTAAAATAAGCCTTGAAAATTCCAGTGTATCTACCTCTATCGTTGCAGTATCATTTCGTTTGTATGCTTTCGATTTATATAAATACGGTTTCTGGAGTCCACTTTTTATCGTCAGTTTTATTATCTGATCATTGTTCTGGATTTCAAGCATATAGTTTGGTTGAGGTGAAATACTGTCATTGATTTTATTTTCAATGTCAAGGCAGGCCTGCTTCACATCCAGCAATCCTTTGATATCTCCATTATCATCAATTCCAAAAAAGATTGTTCCGCCATCGTAATTTGAAAAGGCACTGACTGTTTTTAAAAAAGTATTCGTAATCGTTTCCTTGAATTCTACTATTCTTGTTTCACGCATATTGAGCACATCCTTTTCAATTTTTTGATTATATTATACCCAGAAACAGTCAAAAAAACAATCGCAAAATTTTGTGATTGTTTTTTTGATTATTTCACCACATACCTATGAAATGTAACCGCCAAATAATCTGGCAGATTTTCGAATCATTAGCTTTCTTTTATAATTCAGCCATTTCCTTCTGTGTTATCATCCTTCATCACCCTTTCCATGAAATCCTTTCTTCTATCCTTTGCAATCTGTATCTATTTCCCTTCTCTTGAAGAATCCCCAATAATCCGAATATCTGCTGCTCATCAAATATCAAATTCTTTTTTCAGCAGATCTACAAAAAATTCTGCTGTCTGTTTATCAAACTGAATCGATTGACTTATCTTTTCTGGATTTTCACGATCAATTTTTCCATATGTATCTATCTGTACATATCTATTTCCAGCTGCATCAAATACAGTATACGTCGTATATACTTTATCATGTATTATTTTATTCCCTGGTGCATTTTCTGGTCGTCCTTTATTTGGTTTATTATCACCATAATATTTTACATATCCATGCTCAGAGTCATAGCGATCATACCATGGTGTTTCTTCACTTTCCGCCTTTCTTGGCGTACTGGAGATAATAATCAGCGGGCAGCGAGACTCACCATTCGGACCCGTAATACTCTGAACATTGTGAATCCCCTTTTGAAACTGAAATCCAATCCCCGGTGTTCTCGATTCATAATAAAAATTATCAAGCCCATCAACTTGTGGCGAGTCCTGCTGCGGCGGCCTTGGCATTCTGTAAACTCTTCCTATTTTCAGCACTCTATTATCCTCTCCATCTTTTGTATATGAAACGTATCTTTTTCTATGTTTTTTTATTTTACCATACGCATCAGCAAAAGGAAACGTTTGTTCGTCATTTCCTTTACATGCCGCTTTTCTATTCCTTAAATCAATCACATTTAGAATAACCGAACAACCAGACAGCACCTCTCACCTTGCCAATTTTATGATCCCATCACATCAAAAAAGAAGCTACCGTATGATAGCTTCTTCCTTCTAAATAATATGTGCTTTCACATACTCCACAAACTGTTTTGCTTCTTCCGGCAGATCGCCATGAAGTCGTTTTACATAAGCAAACGTCATTCTGTTTTTCATGCCTCGGATAGGGATTGCATGGATATCTTTCGATCCGGTCAGAATATCCGGGAAGCGTGCACTGCTGATATTGGCAAGGGATGTCGTCAAAATGATCTGTGTCAGAAGACTGCGGTTATTGGTCACCATCACCTGCCTCTGGTTCTGATAATCAAGATAATCCATTCCGCCTTCCATCAGATGCATCTCAGGTCTGTTGTAAAAGTCCTGGATCTGCACATATTTCAGAGATTTCAACTCCCGCTCAGCCACACTTTCTGCACCGTAAAGCGGATTTTGTGGTCCTACATAGAGAATGGGTTCCGTCTGGCCAAGAGCTGTGAATTCCAAATGTTTTCGTTTGATCATCTGAAGATAGGCGATCATCTGTCTCTGATCTGCATAGAAAAATCCTATGTCGAACGTACGATGATGCAGCGACGGGAAAATTTCTTCCACTGTACTGTCCCGATACCAGACTTTCAGATTTTTCTCTGCTCTGCCTTCACAGTAGGCACCAAAAAGTGTTGCAAACCGGTCACCTGCGGCAGAAATCACACGCAGCACTTTCTCGTCTTCTTCCACTGCTGCATGAATTCTGGACGCATCCACCAGCATATTGCAGGCATATTCATAAATCTTTTTACCGGACTCTGTCACTTCCACACCACGTGCTTTTCGTTCCAGAAGCTGCACGTTCAGTTCTGTTTCCAGATTTTTGATGGATTTACTGATATGCGGCTGTGTGGTATACAGCATCTCTGCTGCTTTCTTAAAACTTCCGCTCTCCACACTGACCACAAAATACTGCAGCTGTTTCAGATCCATAATTCCCCCACCTTTCCGTCATTCTGTTATCTCGAAATATGTGCCGCATCCCGGTGCCAGAGCAGCAGAAAAGAAACTCCTGCCGCAATCCATGAAGCAATATAAATCATAACAATACATTCCATCGTTCCATAGACCGGAAGTACCAGCAGGATACCAAGCACTCGCAGCAGGCAGATGGCCAGCAGCGTGGTGATCATAGGCCGTATCGTATCTCCCGTGCCGCAGCAGGCACCGGAAAATGCTTCTGCAAGGGCATAGAAACAGAAGAACGGTGCCATCATCCGGCTGTAAGTTCCAACCAGTTCTGAAAGGGATGCTGCATCCTGAGAAGATACAAACAAAGGTGTCAGCATCTGTGCAAAGAAAAACAGTCCCACACTGATCAGTATTACGGCACCGGCAGACATGGCTGTTCCTGCCCTGACTCCTTTTCGGATCCGCTCCGGATTTCTGGCTCCCAGGTTCTGTGCCACAAAGGTGGTCAGTGCCGGGCCCATGGAATCAGATATAAGCCAGATCAACATATTCATTTTATCACAAATTCCCCAGGCTGCAATCTGATCTGTACCCATCGTGTTGACACCGGCCTGCACAATACTGTTCGCAATCGGAAACAGCATAGACTGCAGTGCCAGCGGAAATCCCAGTCTGATCATCTGGCTCATATGCTCTGCACAGAAATGCGGCCACCAGAGTGGCTTTTCTTCTTTGCTGATATGAAGCGTTTTCCGGAGCATATAAAACGTAAGTACCACGCTGACAATCTGTGAGAATACCGTTGCCAGAGCTGCACCGGCCACTCCCAGATGCAGCACACCCACCAGCAGAAGATCTCCCACAATGTTGATAACCGCACAGCAGATCAACACATACAGCGGACGTTTGGAATCTCCGTATGCACGCAGGATTCCGGCTGCCATATTATAAAGTACCATGGACCAGATACCGCCAAAATAAATGCAGGTATACGCAAAAGCTCTGCCATAAACCGTCTCCGGCACGGACATAACGTTTAACATCCACGGAGTCAGAAGAACGCCGCCAACAGAGCAGATCACACCAAGGATCACTGCCACCGTGCAGGCCGTACGGATGGAGCAGTGCATCTGCTTCTCATCTTTGGAACCGCAATGTCCGGAAATGATGATTGTCGCACCGGAAGCCAGACCATTCATGAAATTCAATGGAAATTTAAATAGCGTATGCACGGAATCGATCGCTGCCAGTCCCAGTTTTCCTGTAAACTGTCCAACCACCACTGCATCAATGGTCACATAAAGCTGCTGGATCAGACTGCCCACAATAATAGGCAGTACGAACAGCAAAATACCTTTTCCAACGCTGCCTTTCGTGAGTGTATGTTCCTTCATATCTATTTCCTTCTCTGTACCGCAGAATCAAAATCCCACGCACCTGCAAGTTTTTTCAAATCATCTAAAGTTGCATTCGAATTATGTGCTTTGCACACTTCCAGAAGGTCTTCATAGCTGTAAGCATTTAAGGTAATGCCGGAAGACAGTTCATATTTTTTCTGAAAATCCTGATAACTGGTAGAAACCCAGAATCCCTGCTGAATCGTAAAAGCCTTTCCATCCTCCCGGAAATCCTCACTGTATCCTGTCACTGCATTGTACATGGCTGCAAATGCCGGTCCGATGATAGACTCATATTTACCGCACAGATACTTCAGACTGCCGTTTTTAAAGAGTCTTCCATTGGCCTGCGTATAACAGTCAATCGTTCCAAGACTGGCATCTTTCAGAGAGTCTGCAATGGTCTGCACCGGAATCGTACTCATGACCACACCTGCCGGGTCTTTTTCAAACGCTGCAACTGCCTTCTCTCCCACATCCGTCACGCCGATGTAACCCGGAAATACCGTTACTTTCAAAGCTCCGGCCTCCATGCTGACCGGTTCGGAAGCAGACGCAAGCTCTGTGCTGCTCTGGTCAAACTGTACGCCGTATGCTTTCTGCAGGGCATCAAGCATACCTTCTGTACGCTGTTCGTGCATGACATTGCTGCCTGCCCCTCCGCTTAAGATAAAGTAGCTGTCAGAAATTTTCTCTTCCGCAAAATAAGCGGCCATATCATATCCTGCCTGATACTCCATCTCGTTCCCCGGTCCGAAATATCCCAGGAAATATGGATTGTCAGCAACCTTGTCAAAATCTTCCGGATCTGTGGTACTGGACGGACGGAGATAATACACTCCGCCGGATGCACAAAGTTCTACTTCCTTTTCCAGATCAAAGCTGTTAAATGCGATAATTCCTTCCACACCTTCCTCAATGGCATCCTTCAGGAACTCCATCTCCTCTTCTTCTGTAGTTATCCCCGCAGAATACAGGAAGTCCACATCTGAAAAATTTTTCCCAAGATAACCTTCCATATACTGACGGAAGGCCTGTACCTGTTCATCCTTCAGATCATAAACGATAACACCGATCTTGTGAATAGGTTGCTGCTCATTTTTGTGTCCGCAGGAAGCTATTGCTAACACTATAATCAGTGCCGGCAATAATGTTGCAATTTTTTTCATTTTTTTCACCGTTATTTATCCTCCTTATCAAACAGATGACAGGCCACTTCGTGATCTGCTCCGATCTGATGGAGTTTCGGTTTTTCCGCCGCACATTTTTCGGTTGCTTTCGGACAACGTCCCCGAAACGGGCAGCCTGCCGGCACATCCAGCGGGCTTGGTGCCTCGCCCTTGATCTCTTCAATCGGTTTGCCAAAATCCATGCCGATATCAAAAATGGAGCCGATCAGTGCTCTCGTATACGGATGTACGGCATGTTCTGACAGATTTTTTGCAGGGAGCACTTCCACTACATTTCCCAGATACATAACTGCCACTTCATGTGCACAGGACTGGATCAGTGAAATATCATGGCAGATAAAACCGATGGTAATATTTTTTTCTTTCTGAAGTTTTACGATCAGTTCAATGATCGTCTGCTGTACAGATACATCCAGTGCGGAAGTTGCCTCATCAAGAATCAGAATCTCCGGTTCCAGAGCCAGAGCACGGGCGATGGCTACACGCTGACGCTGTCCGCCGGACATATTGTGCGGATAACGGTCTGCAAAATCTCCCGGCAGCTCTACCATTTCCAGAAGACGGCGGCAGGCTGCATCCTTCTCACTCTTCCTGATACGGTTAAAGTTCATAAGAGGTTCGCATACAATATCACGGATCTTCATTTTCGGGTTGAAAGAAGAGGTCGGATCCTGAAATACCATCTGGATATTCTGACGGTTCTGACGCAGTTCTTCCCCCTTCAGTTTGGTAATATCCTTGCCGCGGTAAAGGATCTCTCCCTCGGAAGGAGTATCCAGTGATACCAGAAATCGCATAAACGTAGATTTACCGCAGCCGGATTCACCTACCAGTCCCAGTGTCTTTCCTTTGTAAAATTTCAGATTAATATCATCATTGGCAACCAAAGTACGTCCGCCGGACGCCGGGAAACGGCGGGTAACATGCTTCGCTTCCAGAACAACTTCATCATGTTCAAACATAAGATTCCCCTCCCATAGAAGGTACCGCACTTAACAGTCTGCGGGTATAATCATTTTCCGAGTGATGCAGGATATGGTCGCGGTCACCCTGATCTTCAATATGACCGTCTTTCATAACCACGATGTAGTCAGACATATAAGCTGCCACACCCAGGTTGTGGGTAACAACAATAATACCGGTTCCGTAATCATCCCTCAGTTCCATCATTTGACGTACGATCTGTGCCTGAGTCGTTACATCAAGTGCACTCGTCGGCTCATCCGCCAGCAGAAGCTTCGGCTGATAGGTCATTCCCATAGCAATACCTACACGCTGACGCATACCGCCGGATAACTGGAACGGATAGGATCTCATAATATTATCCGGACTTGGAAGACGCATCTTTTCAAGCATTTCCTCTCCTTTTGCCCATGCATCCTTTTTCGAAATCTTCTCGTGAGTCTGAAGATATTCAGTAAAGACCGCACCGATTTTCCTGGTCGGGTTCATCATGGCACCACTGTCCTGAAAAATCATGGAGATTTCACTGCCTCGCAGATTCCTCCACTGCTCCTGTGTATTCTTAAGGAGAGATTTCCCATTAAAAAGGATATCTCCTCTGGTTACTTTACCGCCTCCGGCAAGAAGTCCGAGAACCGCACGGATCACAGTAGTCTTGCCGCTTCCGCTCTCTCCTACCAGACTGACGATCTGACCCCCGGCCATATCGAGACTGAAATCCACAACGGTAGGAACGTCTTTATAAGCGATTGTAATATTATCAATTTTCAGCATCTTCCTGCCTCCTTACTCATCTCTCGGATCCAGGATATCCCGGATGGAATCTCCCAGCATATTAAATACAACAACGACCAGGAAAATAGCAAGTCCCGGATAGAGCATCATCCACGGTGCAGACTGCATGCAGGCACGTCCTTCATTCAGCATATAGCCCCATTCCGGTGTCGGCGGCTTTGCACCAAATCCGAGGAAAGACAGAGCTGCGATCTCCAGCATCATACCACCAACATCCGTAGCCGCTGTAATGATCAGCGTCGGCAGTGCGTTCGGAAGCATATAACGAAGCAGCATATACGGTGTTTTCGAACCTGTCACAACTGCCGCTGCCACATAGTCACGGTCACGGATCTTCATGACCAGACTTCGTGCCAGACGGGCATATTTTGTCCAGTTAACGGCCACGATCGCAATAATGGCATTTCGGATACTTGCACCCATGATACCTGCAACGGCCAGAGCAAGAACCAATCCCGGGAATGCCAGCATCATATCTGCAATACGCATGAGAATCGCATCAATCTTACCGCCAAAATACCCGGCAATAACACCTACTACACTTCCTACCAGGAAGATCAGGATAACCACGCCAAACGTAGAAGTCAGGGAAGCACGTGCTCCGTAAATAACACGTGCATAAATATCACGGCCCATTTTGTCCGTTCCGAAAATATGCTCTTTACTCGGTGCTTCCAGTGCTTCTGTAAGAGATCCTTTCAGCGGATCAACGCCTCCTGTCAGTACCGGTGCAAAAACAGCTGCCAGGATGATCAGAACAGCAAGAATCCCAAAAAAGGTAAACTGCTTATGTTCTTTCATAAATTTTAACGTCTTTTTCATGTTCTCACCTCTTCAATCTCATCCGCGGATCAATATAAACATAGGATGCATCCACAATCAGGTTAATGACCATATAAATCAACGCCATCCAGAGCACATAACCCTGAATCAGGTTATAATCACTGGAAGTAATGGCAGTAACGGCCAGATTTCCAAGTCCAGGATAAGAGAAAATTACCTCTACAACACTGGTACCGCCAAGAAGACTTCCGATGGACAGACCAAGCATCGTAATCAGCGGAAGCAATGCATTCGGAAATACATTTTTCCAGATGATGGTAGAACGTTTTACACCTCTGGCTTCTGCACCGATGACATAGTCCTGACTCAGTTCCTCCAGAACTGCTGTCCGGACCTGTCTTGTATATTTGGATGCCATTGCAATGGCCAGCGTCAGTGCCGGCAAAAACAGACTCTTGAAGTCACCGCCGGAAGCGATAACCGGGAAAATCTGAATCTTTACACACAAAAGCAGCATCAGAAGAAGACCTACCCAGAAGTTTGGCATGGCACATCCAACGAAGGTTACCGCACGGCAAATATAATCGATAATTCCATCTTTATGCAATGCAGAAGCAACGCCAAGCGGCACGGATATAACCAACATCAGGATCAATGACATCAGTGTCAGTTTCAGCGTCGGAATTACACGGGCTGCCAGCAGCTCTACAACCGGTTTGTTCAAGCTGTAGGATTTTCCAAAATTGCCATGCAGACAGTTAAACAGCCAGCGGAAATACTGGGTGAAAAACGGATCATTCAGACCCATCTCGTCTCTGGTCTGCTGTACCAGCTCTTCTGTCGGCATGACACCGGTAGCGGAAAACATGTTACGAACCGGATCTCCCGGAGACAGGTAGGTCAGCAAAAACGTCACGAAACTGATACCGATCAGCACGATCACAATCTGAAAGATTCGGCGAAGAATCTGTTTCTTATTCAAAACAATAGCTCCTTTCTGTTAAAATTCAAGCCAAACGCATGAACCCCTACGTGCGGAAATACCCCCACACTGCCGCCGTAAGGGGCGCGGATGGGGGTAATCAGTTCTTAAACTTACTGAGCCGGGGTAATCTCGGTGGTCAGCCAGTAATAGTCTGCAGTATGGATATGTGCATTTCCCACATTTTTAGAGTAGATCATGGAAGAGTTGTAGTAACCGTCGATCAGAACAGCTGCATCATCTACCAGGATCTGCTGCATCTGGAAAATCAGATCTGCACGCTTGTCCTCATCCATCTCGCTCTTCAGCTGTTCAAACAGCTTATCATATTCCGGATTGGAATATCCGCAGTAAGTAGTGTCCGTTGCCCAGTTTGCCATGTATGCATATGGGTCTCCGGTACCTACGGTGATCCAGTTATTATTGTTGAAATCATAGTCTCCGGCAGCAAGTTTGCTCCACTGGTCATCGGAACTGCCGTAATCTGCGGTGCATCCGATACCGATCTCTGCCAGATACTGGATATGTGCATTGGAGAAATCATTCAGCAGACGGTTCTCATAAGAAACGTAGTGCAGGTTGATGTTTTCTCCGTCGATCTCACGGATTCCGTCTCCGTCCGTATCTACGATACCGGCATCGTCAAGGAGCTTTTTCGCACCTTCCGGATCATAGGTATATGGGTTGTTCAGTTTGTCGTATCCATAATTTAACGTAGACGGCAGTACGGAGAATCCCGGCGTATACAGATCTCCGATCGTCTTGGAATGACAGATGGTGTCATAATCAATCGCCATCAGGATTGCCTGACGCAGAGTCTTATTGCCAAGAACACCGTCAAAATTCATCCAGCTGAAACCACAGCGAACACCGGAAGCGATGTCTACGGTGAAATCAGGGTTGTCTTTGAAATCCTGAATATCCGATACGTTGGTGATGTTCTCTACCAGATCAACCTGTCCGCTCTGCAGAGCCATGGTCTTGGCAGAAGCATCACCCATGTACATCAGTTTTACTTCATCATACGGAACTTCCTCACGGTAGTTCGGGTTCGCCACCAGATTGTATCCAACACCTACGCCATTAAAGGTATCGATCATGTACGGACCTGTTCCGATCGTACCATTATCAAAGTTTTCGGTATCTGCCACATCAACAATTCCCATGGTCGGATGTGCCAGCTGTCCCGGAAGGTTTGCATACGGCTGAGTGGTCTGGATGGTCAGAGTGTTTGCCTCATCATCAGCAGTTACCGTTGCCTCAAACTCCAGATATTTCTGAGGTTTTGCAGAACCACTCGGTCCCATCTCTTTCAGATACTCAAAATACTCTTTTACTTTTGTCGGAGTCAGATCGCAGCCATCAGAGAATTTGATACCGTCTTTCAGAGTGATGACCCACTCGGTATGCTCGTCATTTACCGTATAACTCTCTGCCAGCCATGGCTCAACTTCCATGCTGTCGTTGAATTTGAACAGACCCTCGGTGATACCGTAACGCATAGCGTTCCATCCGCCATTCTCATCCGTAACGGTATTTACAATACCATCGGTATACATCTGACATCCGAAAGTAAGTACTTTCTTATCTCCGGTGCTTGCCGCGGAAGTGTCGCTGCTGCTGTTTGCGGCAGAAGTATCGCTGCTGTTGTTATTGGAAGTTCCACCGCCGCAGCCCGTCAGTAAAAGTACTGCTGCAAGAGTTAAACTGATACATTTCTTTTTGTTTCTCATAATTTTTTATCCTTTCTCCTTTCATCTGCTCCGACTAAGATAAAATTCCGTGCAAAAAAAGCCGGATATACATCCGACTTTATTCTCACCCCTCAGCAGGTATACTATTCCCATAAATATAACATGGAATTTTTCAGGTAAGAATTTCTCGTCTTCCGCAAGAATTCTCTGTGACAAAAAATAAGCAGGTCTCCTGACTTCAGCATTCACACCCAAAGCACCTTCCCAAAAATTTCCAGTGGTATCCGCTCTGAACCAGCTATCACAGTGACGGGATCGTTCCGGACTCTCACCGGATTCCCTTTTCATCGAATGTATATTCGAACTTATTTTCTGCGGCTTAAACGCCGACTATATGAACATATAGTTTTATATTCACACCTTTTTTATATTTTGTCAACGAAACACATATTCCTTTTTGTTATATCTTAAAAGATTGATTTTTCAGATATTTGACATCATCTCGGGGCTTCCTATCCATTTTCCGATTCTGTTTTGTCATAAAAAGTTTGATTTTCTTGTAAAAATATTCTTCTCCACAAATTGCATCCGCCGCATATATATTCCATTTCGGTATATATAGCAATCATCATGAAGTCACTTTTCGACGGTGTGAAATTTTTTCTGTAAATTCAGATCTTCAAATTTTTTTGTATCCCTTCCTGATCCGCAGCCAAAATCCAATACGCTGTTTCCATGCAATGCACACTGAAAACGTTCCTGTATATCACTGAAATCGTACCCTGTACAAAGGCATCTGCATTCTGGTCATAATATTTTAATGTTTCATCAGTCATCAGTCATTTCTACCCTCATCTAATTTTCTGAGTCAAGAAACAAATATAAGGTTTTTCATTTGTCAGTCAACTCATTCCATATTTCTATTTTACCCCCACATACTCCCAGGTCACGGTATCCAGCAATAAAAACTCCTGTGTTCCGATCGGTCTGCCGTCCCGGTAGGTGGAAAATACATCCGTACTGATCAGATTCTTTTCTCTTGTTATTTTATCCATCGGTGTGTGTCCTACCACCTGGAGCAGTTTCCGCGGCTTATACAGACGTATGCCGGGACGCTGCGGACGCAGCCAGACAGGTGACATGTCATTCCACATCTCTAAGCGTCCCAATTTGTTGATTTCTTCCACAACGGCATCTACATCGTGGTATTTTGATTTTGGAACATATTCCTCAACAAAATAGTTCAGCACTCCGCCATGGGAAAACAGCACATTATCAATTTTCTGAACAAATTGGATCGGATGATCTTCCGGAACCGTCCTGCGAAGTTCCAGAAGCTTTCTCTGTACCGTTGCGGATGCCATGGAACTGTATCCGCTCTCAAGGCAGTGCCAGAAGTAGCTGAGGTCATGATTTCCGTAACACCAGGCGGTATCCGGAAATCTTGCAGCAAATCTTATCGCTTCGTCGTATGTTTCTTCATAAAGTGCAATGTCATATTCTCTGTCCCAGTCATCCGGAATATCCATCAGACATACTGCACGATCTGCCGCCCTTGTATTCATAATAGCTGCTGCCTGCCGAAACATCTGCGGTTTCAGATGCACATCCGGAATTACTAAAACTTTCATTTATCTCACGCTCTCTTTCTCTTCTGTAATTTTTTTCAACTTTCCAATCGCTTCTTTTATCCAGATTTCTGTAACTTTATTTTCTTCTGTCTCCGGATCGTTTTCTGTTATTTTTCTTTACTGTACGGATTCTCTTTACAGATCTTTCAGTCTCACTCCGCCTGCTGTTTTCCAGTCCATATTTCCGTTTGAGGTATGTCCGAGGATCACTGCGGATGCGGCTGACGGAGCACTGAACTCGTAATTTCGGACAAATTTTCTCTCTGAAATCACACCGTCTGCTTCCAGCTTATTTCTCAGATTGTAGTATGTTTTTCCTCTTGTCTCCAACGATGGAACGATATGATCCGAAACAATCGAATCCTTCAGCACGGTAAATCCTCCGGCACTGACAAAACCTTTTGCATTTGCACCGGATCCTTTGCAGTACAAATAAATGGTATCGTCTGTTGCCTGTGGTGCCGGAAGCAGCACTTTATAGCCAAGCGTGCTGATCAGGATTTTTACGTTTTCGATAAATTCTTCCATCACTGCGACCTGTGATTCTTTCATCACAGTATTCTTATAGGTATTTTTGGTAAGGACCACATAACTTTTACTGTCACGTGCGATTTCTACCAGGCGATTTTCCAGATAACGGATCAGTGCTTTGTTCAAATCTCTTCCGACAAAGATCACCGCTGTATTCCAGTAATATTTTTCTTTCCCTGTCTGATAATCTCTCAGATGCTGGTTCAGTCTTTCCAGTACATTTTCTGCCTCACCGATGTATACGGAGGCATCTCCGTCCTCTTCCTGGCAGAACAGAAAATAAACACCTGCCCCTTTCATATCTTCCCGGTCGCAGTTGTGTACTTCTGTTCTTGGGATCTTGATTGCTTTTCCGTATGCCATATTCTCTTTTCCTTCTTATTTTCTCTTAATCGCTTTATCTCAATATCCTCTCCATCTGTTCTATGATCTCCTGCACTTCATAATTGATCAGGCAGTTCATAAGATCAAAGGATATTTCTTTTCCTTCTCTGCCATACTGTTTTTCGTAAGCGGCTGCTTTTTCTTCGTCGTGGTCTTTGTATCTGGCTTTTCCGATCAGGTAGGCATCGGAGTTGGCATAATCCGGATAATCTTTGGCTTTCTGAATAAAAAAGCTTTCTCGTTTCTGCAAAAGATCGCGTTTCAGTCTGCTTACGTTTTCCAGAAAGGTGGCTGTGACTTCCGGATAATGCTCTTTGATGTAAATGAGATTTCGGTACAGGCAGGTTGCACTCTTTTCCATCAGCCTGCGTTCTTTTTCATTTGGGAAATCTTTGTACTCTTCCGGCCGGACGGACTTTCCTTCGATGGATCTTTTCAGTTCATCCAACCAGTAGGTGTGTCTTTGTATATTGTCCGGAAACATAAAATAGGTGGAAAATTCGTGGTCGATCATCGGTGCAAGCCTCAGGATCTGTCCGGATGCATTGCACACAAATGCAATATTTTCATAATGATAATTCTGATCGCCTTTCAGGACGGAGATCAGGATCTGCATTGCCAGATTTTCTGCGATCTCCCGGTTTTTCTGAAAATAATCTGCTTCCAGAATTTCGGTGTAATCATAAAACATCTGACAGTAATTTAAGTAATCATCGATCTGAACTTTGTCATCCGGATACGCCCGGAAAAATTCAAGCAGATTTAAAAGATGCTCTCCTTCTTCGTAGATCATCGGAGATACGGTCCCGTAATCATAATATTTGCCACACTCTGCCTCATATCCTCTGCAAAGGGCAAGCTGATACTGCGGTGCCGGAATAAAATAGGCATCGATCACCCAGGACCAGAATACTTCTGCATAGGCAAACAACGGCGTAGAGAGCGGCTTTGATTTTGTGAGCGGTTTAAAGACCATCCGTCCTTCAAACACCGGGAAATGTTTTTCTCCGCTGACCACACCGACGGCCTCCGCTTTCAGATTTCCTGTTCTTTCTGCATAATTATAAATCTGCGGATCCCAGTTTATTGTTTCCGGATTTGCCCTACCATTTTCTGTTTTATTTGTCTGCTGTCTCATACGAACCCCTTCGCCATCGCTTCTGCGGTCTGTGTGGAATAAACGGTGTATTTGTCAATGATTTCTGCCGGAACGCCCTGCATGATCTTCGCTTCGTTGCAGTAAGTGACAAAGGCACCTTTGAGCACCGCCGATGAGCCTTCCGTATCCGTGATCAGGGATGCAATCTGCCCGGATGTTGCCGATTCCATCGTGGTGATCGTCATCTTTTTTTCGATCAGCAGTTTTGTCAGTTTCCGGTAATCTTCTCTTATTTCTTTTTCATCATATTTTTCTGCCATGCTCAAACACTTCCTTTATTTATGATCTCTTTTTAGGGATAAAGCTGTCAAAAATGATCACATCAAATGTTTTTTCTGCTTCTTCCAGTTCCTTCTGGTTTTTTATGGTCCATGCAACATTCTCCGGTTTGAAAAGTTTTCTGCACAGAGTATAGGAAAAATCCTTTTTCCATAAATGGTTATACGCAATGAAATCCGGTTTTGTAAGAAAATTCAGCATGAGATTTGACAGTAAAAATTTTTCATACCATTTTCTGTTAATCTTGTCTTTAAAATAATTTGTGGAAAGCTGTCCGCGAATGATCTCCGGTCTGTGATCTTTGAACCATTTCACTGCAAACGGATGGAACGATTCCATACAGTAACATCCTCGATAAGAATCCATTCTTTCTGCCATAAGCTGCGTTGTTTTTTTCCAGTCTCCTTCTGATTTCACCTCAACGATCAGCGGAACTTTTCCATCTATCACTTTGAGAACCTCATCAAACAGCGGAATTTTTTCGTCTGATTTTGCAAGCCGGTAATGTTTCAACTCATCATAAGAACATTCCGTAAGCTTTTTGTCAAACCCACACATTCTCTGCAGTGTTTCATCATGAAAAACAACCAGTCGGTTGTCTGTTGTCAGCTGTACATCCAGTTCAATGCCATAGCCCTGCTGTACCGCTCTTTGAAATGCCGGGATGGAATTCTCCGGTGCTTCCGATTCGTTATCAAAATAGACCGCGGCGGTCTTTCTTTAAAATCACCGGAATTCAAAAAGATACACAGACCATTTCCGTATTCTCTGGAAAATACAAGTGGGATCCCCGACTCTGTTTCAAAATACACATCAACATCTTCTGCAACTTTTCCCCAGCATATTTCTGCGTCATGAAGCACAAAATCTTCCGGCAGATTGCTGAATCTGTCTTCTTCCAGGCATTCCTCCGTCTTATGGTAATGTACCGTTTCTGTCTGCTCAAAATTAACGATCTTACATCCAAACATGTTTTGCAGCAACTCATTCTTGGTCCTTCTGTAGATGACATCGTGTGCACCGATCAGTTTTCCTCCTTTTCGCACATACCTCACCAGCGTTTCATTGATTCGCTTCGCCGCATAAATATTGGAAGAAAACTTGGTACAATCGGTGACGATCAAAATGATCGCATAAATTTCCTGCAAATTTTTCGAAAGAATTTCCACCGGTTCACTCATGATCTCAATAAAATAATCATCCAGTTTCAGTTTGTTCACGATTTTTTCAATGATCGCATCATCAAAATCCGCCCAGAATAAAATGTGGCTCTTTTTCTCCGTGATCATTTTTTCTTTTGATGAATTTGTCAGATATTTTATAATTCTCGCTAAAACGCCCTCAAAGAAGTCAAAGGTCACGATCACGCCATTATAATTTTTTAATTCTTTTATATCTTCCGGTATATTTTTGCCCCACTCGAATCCTTTCATCATGATCGGAATAATATTTTTTCCCTGTCTGATCGCATAAGCTACTTCCAGACGCAGCCAGTCATCTTCATTGACGCACCGCTCCAGAGAATTTGGCGGTAAAATCACCAGAACATCATTACACTCATCGATCACTTCCAGAAGTTTTGCATTAAATTTTCCGGATGAGAGTGATTCTATATCATAAAATACTTTATACCCCAATGCTGACAGCTTTTCGTTTAAAAGATATGCCAGGGCTTCTCCTCCACTTCTTCTGTCTTTTCTCCAAAAATCGTTGCAAATTTATCCTACTTTTCAGTATACATCATATTTTCTCAAAAGAAAATGATTGCCTGAGCAAAAATCTATGCTATAATTTAGAACAGTTCACAGGGTTCCCAAAGCTGGAATCCTATGATGGATAACAGAAAATTTTTAACAGGAGATGTAAGAAAATGGAAAAAATCCGAATTGGTATTGTTGGCTATGGCAACATTGGACGCGGCGTTGAGCAGTCCATCAAACGCAATGATGATATGGAACTGAAAGCAGTTTTCACAAGAAGAGATCCTGCCGGTGTTTCTATTCAGACTGAAGGTGCTGTTGTAAAGCATTTCGATGATATGGAAGCTATGAAAAATGAGATCGATGTTATGATCCTCTGCGGCGGTTCTGCTACCGATCTGCCGGTCATCGGACCAAAAGTTGCTGCTTCTTTCAACACGATCGACAGTTTCGATACACACGCAAGAATCCCGGAATATTTTGCAAGCGTAGATAAGGCTGCAAAGGAAGGCGGAAACATCGGCATTATCTCTGTCGGCTGGGATCCGGGTATGTTCTCTTTGAACCGTCTGTATGCAGAATCCATCCTGGTTCAGGGAAGCACTTATACATTCTGGGGCAAGGGCGTAAGCCAGGGACATTCTGACGCGATCCGCCGTATCGAAGGCGTTAAAAATGCGATCCAGTACACCGTTCCGATCGAATCTGCCATGGAACAGGTAAGAAGCGGAAGCGAACCGACACTGACTACCAGAGAGAAACATTTAAGAGAATGTTATGTCGTTGCGGAAGAAGGTGCAGATAAAGCTGCCATCGAAAAAGCGATCAAGACAATGCCGAACTATTTCGATGAATACGATACAACCGTAAACTTCATTTCAGAAGAAGAATTAAAGGCTCATCACAGCAAGATGCCGCACGGCGGTTTTGTGATCCGCACCGGTGAAACCGGATGTGAGGGCAACAAGCATGTGATTGAATATTCTCTGAAACTGGATTCGAATCCGGAATTTACCGGAAGTGTTCTGGTTGCTTATGCACGTGCTGCATATCGTCTGTCCAAAAAGGGCGAATCCGGAGCGAGAAGCGTATTCGATATCGCACCGGCTATGCTGTCCCAGAAAACACCGGAAGAACTGAGAGCTTCGATGTTATAAACTTGTTTTATGGCCTGGTTTCCTGAAGCGTTTGTAAAGTCAGAAAGCAGAGCACAGGACGGATATGAATTCCGCCGCTGTGTCTCTGCTTTCGTTTCGTTCTGACCCTATTTTCAACTGACAGTTGAATTTTTCTTTATCTGTTCTTCTGTATCAATATCAGAAAATTCTTCTTCATTTTCTATCTCCACGTAACAGCACTCATGCTTTTTCAGAACAGACCTTCCGCCCTTATCGCCTTCCAGCTGCATTAGTTCCGGGATCAGATCTGCCCGGAACATACAGGGATTGCCGACTCTTTCCCCACAACACAGAGAGAACGTCGGCGACTGCGAAGTATATCCCTGTCTGAATCGCTGACCTGCTGCCCCAATCAGTGCTTCGATGCTCTGCTCGCTTAAATTCGGCTGATCGGCAACTGCGAACATCAGATAATCCCACGTTCTTACATGCTCTGTCTTTCTTTCAAAAGAACTCTCATTCTTTACAAAGCAATGCTCTTTTCTCACAAAATCATGTGCTTCCTGCACCAGGCAAATTTTCTTCTTTACAGAGTCATATATTTCCCCAACTGCACGGATCCCTGCCTTTATCGTATAGGAAACACCAAGTCTGCTCTCTTTGCAGAATACTGCATTCACGCCGGGCTGATTTTGTACTTCCCGACAAATTTCCGGATACTGCGTGACTACCGTTAAGGAAATCTTTTCCGGCTCTTTTTCTCTGATCCGAAGCAGTTTTTCAAATGTATGAAGATACAGTGGTTTTCCCTTCCAGTTCTGGAGCAGTTTGTTTTCATTTCCAAAACGGCGGCTGTTTCCAGCCGCCATATAAATAATGTGTATCATGATTCTTTGACGCGACGGTCGATTTCTTTCCACTGTGGATCGAGCATGCTCATCAGAATCTTTTCCGGAGTGAACGGTACAGTTCGGTGCCATACGCCGGTCGCACGGTAAATCGCATGGGCGAGTGCCGGTGCCGGGGTGTTGATCACGATCTCACCGATGGATTTGACACCAAACGGACCACTTGGCTCGTAGCTGGTTTCAAATTCTACATTGATCCTGCCCATATCCAGACGTGTCGGGATCTTGTACTGCATAAAGCTGTTCTCTGCGATTTTTCCCTGTGCGTTGTAAGTCACATTTTCATAGAGTGCCATGCCGATTCCCTGGCCGATACCGCCTTCCGCCTGTACTCTTGCAAGGTTTGGATTGACCGGGATACCGCAGTCGATCACAGACTGATAATCAAGGATCTCGATGCTTCCCGTCTCTTTATCCAGCTCGATCTCTACCATTCCGACCATGTAAGGAGGCGGAGATACCGGGGAAGAATACGTGGCTGTCACATCCACAGGAATCGTATTGTTGACCTGCGATTTTGTGGCAATATCCGCAAGACTGACGGACTTTTCGCCGTCGGTCAGGTAAACTTTCTCACCGTCAAAATCGACTTCTTCCGGTTCACACTCAAGCATGCCGGCACCGATCTTTTTGATATTTTCCCGCAGCTGCAGTGCCGCATTCTGCGTTGCCATTCCTGTCACATAAGTGGTGGAAGATGCATATGATCCGGAGTCGTACGGAGAGGCATCCGTATCTGCCCCGAAAACGGAAATCTGATCTACATCACAGTCTAGCACTTCCGCTGCCATCTGTGCAAGGATTGTATCGCATCCCGTTCCCATGTCGGCCGCTCCGATCATCATGTTATACGTTCCGCCGTCACCAAGTTTTAAGGTACAGGAACCGACATCGACATTGGAAATACAGGAACCCTGCATTGCCAGTGCCATGCCTGCTGCACGCACTTTTCCATTGCCCATGTCACGCACCGGATATTTTTCTTTCCAGTGGAAGCTGTCGGCACAGTGTTCGATACAGCGGTCCAGTGCACAGGCATTTGCCGTCTCACCGAAGTAAGCCGGCATAAACATGCCTTCGCGGACAATATTTTTCATACGGATCTCCACTGGGTCCATATGCAGTTTCTCCGCCAGCTCATTGACTGCGGATTCCAGTGCAAAAATACCCTGCGTCGCACCGTAGCCGCGGTAGGCTCCGGCTGCCTGAACATTCGTATAGACTACGTCGCAGGAAAATCTGGTTGCCTCACAGCCTCCGGTATAAAGCGGAAGTGCTTTATGTCCGGAAAGTCCTACGGTCGTAGTTCCATGTTCTCCGTAGGCACCGGTATTGGATAAGGTATAAAGGTCGATAGCCCGGATATGTCCGTCCTTCATCGCACCTAAGCGAACCGTCACTTCCATTTCGTGCCTTGGTGAAGCGATCGTCTGACATTCTTTTCGGCTGTAGATCAGTTTACACGGTTTCTTTGTCATCCAGGTCACAAATGCCGGATAAACTTCGCAGACTGCTGTCTGTTTTGCTCCGAATCCTCCGCCGATACGCGGTTTTTCCGCACGCACCATCGATTTTGGGATTCCAAGTGCGTTGGCAATGATACGTCTTACATGAAAGACGATCTGTGTGGAACTGATGCAGTGGAGACGTCCGTAACGGTCGATCTCGCAGTAAGCACGGATGGTTTCCATATAGCCCTGCTGTGCCGCCTTGATCCGCCAGCTGTGCTCGATCACTTCCTCGCATTCGCTTAAAATCTGCTCTACATCACCGTGGGTATCTTCCTCGTGATGCAGAAGGTTGCGTTTCACATCACCAGTATTTCCATAGGATTTCCAGTTCTCCTCCGGATGTACCAGAACTTCGTTATCAAGGGCTTTTCTGAAATCAAGGACCGGCTCCAAAACCTGATATTTCACCTTGATCAGGCGCAGTGCTTTATCGACTGCTTTTTCATTTTCACCGACAACAATCGCCACCGGATCACCCACACAGCGAACCCTCTGATCGAGGATCAGACGGTCATACGGAGATGGCTCCGGATAAGTCTGTCCAGCAATACAGAAGCGTTCTTTCGGCACATCTTTCCAGGTATAGATGGCTTCGATACCCGGAACTTTGGCGGCTGCCACTGTTTTGACCTCTTCTACCAGAGCATGGGCATGTGGACTGCGGAGCAGTTTTACCACCAGGCAGTCCTGCGGCACAATATCATCCATGAAAACGGGTTTTCCTAGCAGAAGCTGGTTTGAATCTTTTTTCGGAACACATTTTCCGACCATATGATAATCTTTTCGATCTCGCTTAAATTCACTCATGCTTCCACTCCCTTCCGATGTCCGCACCATAAACTTCTGCCTCCAGATCAAGCGGTGCCGCTTCTTTTTTGCTGTTCAGATAGTTGCGGAGCGAACGCAGCTGGCTCTGATATCCGGTACAGCGGCAGAGATTGCCTGATAAATATTCAAGGATCTCTTCGTCTGTCGGATCTGGATTTTCCCGGAGCAGTGCCACGATATTAACAATATAACCCGGATTGCAGAATCCGCACTGGTCGGCACCCTGCGCTGCAAAAAAATCGCTAAATTTCTTTGCTTCTTCCTGGAGACCTTCTAAGGTATCTACTTTTCTTCCTGATGCACGTCCGACTGGAACGCTGCAGGAAAGCACTGGTTTTCCATCCAGTAAAACGCTGCAAAGCCCGCAGTTTCCTGTCTCACATCCTCTTTTGACGGAAAAACATTTATATTTTCTGCAAAAATCAAGGAGCACCATATCGGCATCCACCGAATCTGTGATCTTTTTTCCATTTAATGTAATGGTCACTTCCATCAGCACTTTTCCTCCTCTCCATTGTTTTCTGCCACAATCATATACAGTGCACGTTTTACAAGCACCTGACAGACGATCCGGCGATAGGCAGCTCCGGCTCTCATATTACTGCCGAAACGGATCTGCTCTGCAACCTTAGCGGCAAATTTTTCGATGCTTTCCTCGTTTATTTCTGTTAAAATGCCTTCTTTATCCCAGACGTTTTCCGCAAGATGCGGTGTAGCTCCGACTGCTGCGACATATCCTTCTTCCCGTTTTGCCACCGCACAGGTCAGCACCGGAAAATCTGTGGACTGGTTTCTCTGACTTAAATACACGACTGCTTTTACCTTTTTCGGTACGATCACGGAAACAAGGATATCCCTTGTCTTTCTTGGCATTTTTACAAACTCATCCAGATCCAGGATACCTGTATGATGCAGCTGCACCTTTGCACCCATGGCACGGAAGATCGTCATCACATCCGAAAATCCGTAACGTCCCCAGATACTGCCGCCGACCGTAGCCACATTTCGAAACTGTACACCGACGATATGTTTCACCGACTCGGCAAACGCACCTTTCGTGTAAGCATTTAACGCCTCGTTTGTCTCCAGTTCCCGAAGCGAAACATACGCTCCGATGCGAAATTCTTTTTCATCTTCTTCGATCTGATTCAGACCAAGATCTGACAGATCGATCGCTGTTCCAAACGGCCGCTTCCGCATCTTCAGCCAGAGCATACCGCCGAGAACAAAATTATTTTTTTTCTGGTAAAGCCCATAGGCCTCTTCCAGACTTTCTGCCCTTACGTATTGATTAAAATATCCCATACTGTCCTTTCCCTATTCAAAAATTATCTCTGACATTCTTACTGTACACCGATGCAATCCGCCGGTGGCTGCATCAGGCTTTAAATCAAATCCCATCCCGAATATCAATTTATCTCATATCTAATACAACTCTAACTCATACATTGCTTCCCACTTCAGCTTTTCTTCTTCCAGAAACACAAGGATTTTTTCTTTTTCTTCCGGTTTCGTTTTCCAGGAAAGTCCGCACCCTGCTGAAATCTCGGATGGAAGCGGGATCAGCCGCCCGAAAATCCCCATTTCCTGTGCCCTCTTTTCCATCGCCATCGCCGCTGTCGTGGTGGAAAATGTGATCACCAGCTGCTTTGTTTTTTTTCTCATATTACGGACTTACAATCAGGGAAGCCTGCGTCATCTTTTCCGCGATCTCATACATGTTCGTCACTTCTCCGACTGCAAGCCGGTCCGTCAGACCATAGTGATTTAAACAAGTCCCGCATGTTAAAATTTTCACGCCCTGTTCTTCCAGTGCTTTCAGATCCTCCAGCGACTGGGAACCTTCACAGGTGATAAATGCACCGCCATTATAAAAAAACATGGTTTTCGGCAGATCTTTCTGCTGCGAAATCGCATAAATAAAGCCTTTTAACAGCACTTTTCCAAGCTCCGGATCACCCTCTCCCATCACGGAAGAGCGGATCACAACCACCTTATTGCTCTCTTTTTCCGGCGTACAGTCACAGAATTTTCCACCGTCTCCGTCTTTTTTTTCAACGTTATCCACCACATTTTCCACGATGATGCACACACGATATTTTCCTTCTTCAAGCTTTTCACTTGTGGTCTTATAACCTTTCTGGTCTGCCATCTTTTTCAGATTTTCAACTGCGATTTCATTGTCAACCAGTGTCTCCACCACATCGGCACCTTTTAAAGATGCAATCGCATTTTTTGTCTTAACAACCGGGATCGGGCATGCATCGCCCATTGCATTTACTGTGATCATATTACATTCCTCCTCAATTCACATAGATATCTTTTTCTTTTTTCTCCGTAAACCTTCCGACGATCGCTGCCGGCATTCCGGCTTCTCTTAATTCTTTCTCAAATGCCGCTGCGTCTTCTTTCTGCACGGCAAATAACAGTCCTCCGGAGGTCTGCGGATCAAAGAGCAGTTCTTCCATCGCAAATGGAATATATTTTGAAAATGTCACACGTTCTGCGACATGATTGCGGTTTCGCTGTGCTGCGGCCGTCAGCAGAAATTCTTCTGCACAGTGCATTGCTCCTCTGATGACCGGGATGGAAATGCTGTCGATTTCTGCCGAAATGGCATCGTTTATCATTTCACTTAAGTGTCCTAAAAATCCAAAACCGGTCACATCGGTACAGGCATGTATCTCGTAACGATGACTGATCTTTGCAGCTTTTTTATTGAGCATGGTCATCGAAGCGACTGCCTCTTCCATGGCTCCTTTCGGTGCCTGTCCGACACGGTTTGCATTACACACCAGACCGACTCCGAGTTTCTTGGTAAAGATCAGTACATCCGATGGTCTGCCCTTGTCATTTGCATAGATCTGTTTTGGATTTACAATACCCATCACAGACAGTCCGTATTTGACATCGGCATCGGCAATGGAATGACCTCCTGCCAGCGTTCCGCCCGCCTCGATCACTTTTTCTGCCCCGCCCTGCATGATCTTTCCGAGAATATTTAAATCCATTTTTTCTGGAAAACAGAGGATATTCAATGCTGTCTTTACCGTTCCGCCCATCGCATAAATGTCACTTAAAGCATTTGCCGCTGCAATCTGCCCAAACAAATACGGATCTTCCAGCATCGGCGGAAAAAAATCCAGCGTCTGGACAATGGCGGTATCTTCCGTAATCTGATAAACAGCCGCATCATCCCGACTGTCATATCCGATCAGAAGATCCGGATCTTTTTCCCCTCTTGGGATTTTGCCAAGCACGTGACTTAAAAGATCCGGTCCTAATTTTGCCGTACATCCTCCACCCTTACAAAATACAATCTCTTCTGTCATTTCACGCCTCCACTTCTTCTGCGATCTCACGGATCGCTTCTGCGGCTGTCAGTGCCTCTTTTTCTGTATTATAATATGAAAAGCTGAAACGCACCATGCCCTGCTTCTGCGTTCCGAAATACTGATGCATCAGCGGTGCACAGTGTGCTCCCGAACGCACTGCAATCTCATACTCTTCCAAGAGCCATTCACTGACCTGCGAAGAATCCACGCCTGCGATATTCAGAGAAACGATCGGGCATCTGTTTTTATCCGAAAAATCGCCATATATCTTCACATTGGGAATCTGCTTGATTTTCGCAACAAAACACTCCATCAGATTTCGCTCTTTTTTCCATATCTCTTCTGCTGTGATCTTCTGGATTTCCTGTACACCTGCAAGAAGTCCTGCAATCCCGTGACCATTCAACGTTCCGGCTTCGAGATGCTCCGGGAGTTCTTCCGGCTGCGTTTTCAGGAAACTGTGCACGCCGGTCCCGCCGCTTTTTAAAGGCTTTATCTCTGCACCCTCACCTATGTAAAGTCCGCCGGTTCCCTGCGGTCCAAACAGGCTTTTGTGCCCGGTAAAACAGAGCACATCGATATGCATCTGTTTTACATCAATCGGAATCACACCTGCAGTCTGCGAAGCATCGACGATCAGAATCAGCCCATGCCGCCTTGCAAGCTCTCCCATCCTCTGCATGTCCGTCAGGTTTCCGGTCAGATTCGATGCATGAGTGCAGACGATCGCTTTCGTGTTTGCCCGGATGGCTGCTTCGATCGCATCAAAATCTGCCGTTCCGTTCTGTCCACTCGCCGCAATCGTAAGTTCAACACCCTTTTTCTGCATGGCATAGAGCGGACGCAGCACCGAATTATGCTCCAGCTGCGTCGTGATCACATGATCTCCCGGAAGAAACATCCCCTGGATTGCCATATTCAAAGCTTCCGTTGCATTGGACGTAAAAACCAGCCTCGATGGATCACTGCCTCCGAAAAAATCGCAGAGCGTCCGTCTCGCCTCATAGATCATTCTCGACGCTCCAAGTGCCGCACCGGAAAATCCCCGCCCGGAATTTCCCAAAGTTTTCATGGCATCAAGAACGGCATCATAAACTGCCTGCGGTTTTTGAAGCGTTGTCGCTGCGTTGTCCAGATAAATCATTTTATCATCCCCACACTTTCTGTAAAACATACTGCATCATCTTTAATGCAGCAAATGGATTTTTCCACCATCCACAAAGATTTCTGTAATTTTTTCCGGTACCGACGGCATTTTTTCTTTCGATAAAAGCATCATAAGTTCCGCATCGTTTCCATCTATCTGACACCTTACCGCCCAGTTGTGCAGTTCTTCTTCGATGCCGCAGGATTTTACTGAAATTTTGTTCCTGACTTGTTTTTCTTCCAGTATAGCATCTTCTGAATAAAGAGTGATATCTCCCGGATAAATGGCGATCGCACGATATTTTTTCTGCTCTTCCGGTTCAGTAAACGGGACTCTCAGCGAAAGATTCCAGTCTTTTGCGTACACCCGGTCTTCGCTGATCCAGTCGATCTCTGAAATATTATTGCAGCCCACCAGTTTTGCCTGCCCGACTGTCTGAGGCTCTGCAAAAAACGCCCTCTTTTCACGGATCGGACTGAATCGGCCGTTTTCCATGCTGCCAATCCGGTCTGCCAGGCGATAAACCTCCTCCTGATTATGCGAAACAAAAAGGATCGGTTTGTCAAAATCATGCAGCATCTCCATCACTTCCCGCTCCATTTTCCGCTTGATATGCTCATCCAGTGCGGAAAACGGCTCATCTAAAAGAATGCACTGCGGCTCGGCCGCCAGCATGCGGATCATGGCAAGTCGCTGTTTCTGTCCGCCGGAAAGATGATCAGGATAACTGTCCGCATAATCTCCAAGACCGTATTCTTCCAGCCATTTCTGCACCTGAACCGGATTCTTTTGTTTCATCACAATACTGATATTTTCGGCTGCCGTCATAGTCGGAAACAGGGCGTACTCCTGAAAAAGATAGCCAACGTTCCGTTTCTGCGGCGGAAGATTGATCTTTTTTGAAGAATCATACAGAACTCTGCCATTCAGCGAGATAAATCCGCTGTCCGGCGTCTCGATCCCGGCAATGCATTTGAGCGTCATGCTTTTTCCGGAACCTGAGCCTCCGATCACCGCCAGAATCCCGGCTTCCGTTTCCAGATCAACCGTCAGCTCATAAAGAGCCAGTTGTTTTTTTATTTTTACGATGAAAGACATGCTTTTTCCCTTTACTTTTCTTCTCTCCAAACAGATTCAGTGCAACAAGACACACAAACGAAATCACAAAAATCACCAGACACCAGAAACCGGCAAGTGCAAAATCTCCGTTCTGGAGCACCATGGCGATCTGCTGCGAGATCGTCGAAGTCCTGCCGGCGATATTTCCGGCGAGCATGGAAGTCGCCCCATACTCACCGATCGCCCTTGCAAATGCCAAGACTGTACCGGATAAAATGCCCGGTTTTGCCATCGGTATGCGGATCTTCCAGAAGATCGTCCGCTCGCTCAATCCAAGCGTCTGTGCCGCATAGATCACATTCTCATCGACCTGTTCAAAGGCCGCTCTCGCATTGCGGTACATCAGCGGAAAAGCGATGACCGTTGCCGCCAGCACACAGCCAAGCCAGGTATGTACTGCCTGAATGCCAAGACTGTTCGCCAGAAAACGGCCAAACGGTCTTCTTGTACTGAATGTACGAAGCAGAATGTATCCTGCCACAGTCGGCGGAAGTACCAGCGGCATCGTCAGAAAACCATCCCAGAACGCTCTTGCTTTTCCCTTCCGGCCCATCACAAATCTGGCCGCAAAAATCCCAAGGAAAAAGGAAACAAACGTTGCAGCCACTCCGGTTTTCATTGTAATCCAAAGCGGTGTAAAATCCAGATTCTGCAAATTCATAGATATCTCCTACTGTACAGTAAAATGATATTTTTCAAACAATTTCACTGCTTCTTCACTTTGCAGGTAAGTAAGGAAATCCTCGGAAGCTTCCAGTTCTTCATCGGAAGTATTATCACTTTCTACTGCTGCTACCGGATAGATCACATCACCGGTCAGGGAATTCGGCAGCTGCTCGATAATATCCAGCTGATCTTCATATCCGAACGTATCAGAATAATAAACCGTTCCGACTTCATTTGCTCCTTCTGCAACTGCGGATGCAACGGCTCCTACGTTTGCACAGTTATTGATCAGAAGACCGCCCAGTGCCTTTGATATCACATCATCTGTCAGCTGATCGACTTCTGTGTACTCTGAGCCTGCCATACCCGCATTGATCAGTGCTTTTCTGGTATACTGTCCAACCGGAACGGTCTGATCTGCCAGTGCCATGTTCTTTGCAAGAGAAAGATTGGAAAAATCTGTTACTTTAGTATCGCTGCCTTTCCATGTAACAAGGCATACCTGATTGTTCAGAAGATCCCGCCGGCTTCCTTCCACGATATCACCACCGTCAAAACCTGCCTGCAGCTCATCCATCTGAGAAACACCGGCAGAAAAGAAAATGTTGCATTTTGCACCTTCCTTGATCTGTGTCATCAACGTTCCGGAACTGTCATAGTTTGTCTGGAAAGTTACATTCGGATGCTCACTGTTGTACTTTTCGCACAGCTCATCCATAACACCGTTCAGACTCTTTGCTGCAAAAACGGTAACTTCTGTTTTCTTTTCCTTGCTTCCACATCCTGCAAGAAGAACTCCTGCGGTTACCAGTGATACGATTGCGAAAGTTAGTGCGATCGTTTTTTTCATTTGCTTTTTCCTTTCATGATGCAATTTTTAAATGCTCTTTATTTTTATAATCCATTTCCACTATAAGTTTATACAAAGATTCTGTACATTTACGATCAGTTCCTGCATACCATAGTGCTGCATGCCCTGTCATGTCTCCTCCAGCAGCACTTCAATCCTGCCGCCGCACACCATGCCTTCTTCTTCGACGTTATCGGTACTCATCTGGATTTTGACAATCTCGCAGATCCCATGTATGCCCTTTCGCATTTCCGCAAAATATCCGCGACATCTGGTGATCACTTCAGCTTCTGCACAACCTCCGCCGATGGTTCCGATAATACGGTTGTCCGATGTGACCAGCATCTGGGTTCCGATGCTTCTGGGTGCACTGCCCCTTTTTTCAATGATCGTACAAATCATGCGGTATTCCATCTCATTTTCATCATTTACTGCAAATTTTGAAAGTCTCTGCGGCTCTGTCAGTTCTTCCAGAATTGCCTCGTCTGTTTCTGCCGCTTTTGCACGTTCATTTTTGCACTGCACGATCTCGCTGATCACAGAAAGTGCGATCTCTGCCGGAGTCTGTGCTCCGATTGCCAGACCGATCGGGGAATGCAGCTTTTGTACCTGTTCTTTTGTATAGCCTGCTTCTTCCAGATCTTTTCGCGCCAGCACACTTCGCTTTCTGGATCCCATCATGCCTGCATAGGCAAACGTTCTTTTATAAATCTCTTTTAAGCATTCCAGATCAAAACGATGTCCTCTCGTCATGCAGACATAATAATTATCCACATCTTTCGGGATTTTTGCAAGACTTTCCACATAATCTCCACAAAGAATGTGATCTGCTCCCTCCTGTTTTGCATGTTCTGCAAAAAACGGGCGGTCTTCCAGAACCCAGATTTCAAAATCCAGCAGTTTTGCCATCCTCACCAGGGCAGTTGATACGTGTCCGCCGCCGCAGATCACAAGTCTTGCCCTGTTTCCGATGGAATGAAGAAAAATCTCCTGCTCTTCGATCGTGATCCGGTGTTTGCCTGCAAGATGTGCCTTCCAGATTTCTTCGGCATGTTTTTCATTAAAAAAATCCGGTCCGGATATTGATTCTTTTGCCTCTTCATCCATATCTTGTTTGTGCAGGCCATGATACATTCCGGCACCGGAACTTCGTACCGCACGGATTTTTCCATCCATCATGCAGAGCTTTTCGCCCCTGTTTTTTCCGGTAATGACGGTCGCTGTCAATGTGTCCGCTGCCTTATTCCGATCCCGGACGGTCGCATAAAAATTTGCCGGTATCATCGTCACCTCATCACCTTTTTTGATCGTGCCGCCTTTTAAGACAACGGCAAACACGCCTTCTTTCGGCATGATGCACTCGCCCATCCGCTGATAAATGGCACAGTGAGAATGGCACTGTTTTCCGATCTGCGTCATCTCAAGCAGTGCATCTCCAATCTGAAACCTCGTTCCGAGCGGCAGCGTTTTAAAGTCAAATCCGGAGACGATCAGATTCTCCCCGAAGGCTCCATTTTCGATTCTGGCTCCTCTGGCTTTGAAATCTTCGATTTTTTCAAAAGATAAAAGACTGACCTGCCTGTGCCATTTACCTGCATGTGCATCTCCGGCAATCCCGAAATCTGTAACCAGCTGTGCTTCCTGTATTTCTTTTTTTTCTGTCCCGCGTTTTTCACTGATATTGATCGCGATCAGTTTTCCCATCTATTTCTCCTTTAATCTTATCCGCCAATCTGATTCATGGTTTCTGAACTTTTTTTCGAATTCTGCTCCTCAAAATGATGCGATTTCGGCTTCTGGAAAATCGCCTGCCGCATCAGCTCTGCCAGCTTGTCTGGATTTTCTGTATCTTCCAGTGCCGGACGCAGATCGATCACTTTTGCAGAAGCCAGACAAGGCTTTAATTTTGCCTCGGAAGTGATGCGGACGCGGTTGCATCGGTCGCAGAATTTTCCATGGATCGCCTGAATCAGACCGATGGGGATATTCAGATCCGAAAAGCGATAGTATACCGCCGGACCATATCCATATTTTTCCTGAGAATCTGCTTTTCTTTTTCTTTGCATGATCCTCTCATACCTGCCATATCGCTCCTGCAAAGTTTCCAGTACTTTGCTTTTTGGATCGACCGGCAGAATCTTTCCAAAACCAATCGGCATCATCTCGATAAACCGGAGTGTGACGTGGTTTTGTTCTGCAAACGCTGCCAGTGCACAGACATCGGTCTGTTCTCGCAGCACAGCATTGATTTTTACCGGAATTTCAAGTTCTGCTGCCTTTCTGATCCCATCAAGCACATTTGAGAGCTTTCCGCCCCCGGTCAGAACCCGGTATTCTTTTTCATCCGGCGTATCCAGGCTGACATTGATGCTGTCGATGCCTGCCTGTTTCAGCTGTGCCGCCTTTTCTTTTAAAAGCACGCCGTTCGTGGTCAGATGCACCGAATCTACTCCTTTGATCTGTTTGATTTTACAGAGCAGTTCTTCGATTTTCGGATAACATAAGGGTTCTCCACCGGTCAGCCGAAAATGCGTGATGCCAAGAGAAACGGCACTTTCCACGCATCTTAGAACCTGATTCATCGGAAAGAAATGTACATCGGAAATCCGCTTCTCCGGCATACAGTAGCTGCACCGAAGATTGCAGTTGTTTGTGAGAGAAATCCGCATATATTCTATCTTTCTCCCGAACTGATCCAGCATCTTCTACCAGCCCTTTCCAAAACCGCAGTTCGGAAATGTACACACTTTGCAGTTCAGGCAAAGTCCGCCTTCGCCAAGCGAAGCCAGCTCATCTGCCGTGACCGGATCTGCTGCCATCAACCGCGGCAGGACCAGATCAAAAATGGTCCGCCTGTTGTACATGGCACAGCCCGGAAGTCCGCAGATCGGGATCACTTTGTCACCTTTCCGGTAATAGGACAATAAAAACATCGCTCCCGGCAGAACCGGGGAGCCGTAAGAGATCATTTCCGCCCCGGTATTTTTGATGGCAAGCGGCGTTTTATCGTCCGGATCCACACTCATGCCTCCGGTGCAGAATACAATATCCGCCCCTGCTTCTATGGCACGCAAACAGCCGTCTGTGATTTTTCTGTCATTGTCATCAAAAATCTCATGGAACATCATTTCTGCCCCGAATTCTGCGATTTTCTGCTCAATGACCGGCGTAAAGGCATCTTTGATCCTGCCGTGATAAACTTCATTTCCCGTTGTGATAATCGCTGCTTTTTTTACGGTAAACGGCAGGATTTTTAGGATTGGTGTTCCGTCACAGATCTTTTCTGCTTCCTGCATTTTATCCTTTTTAATCACCAGCGGAATGATACGTGTTCCGGCAAGTTTATCTCCCTTTTTCACTACGGTATTGCCGTGTCTGGTTGCGATCATCATCTCTCCGAATGCATTTACTTTCTTCAGTTTCTCACGATCTACTTTCAGCAGACCTTCCGTATCAGCGATCACTTCGATCTTGCCTTCTTTTACATCCGAAGGATGCATATGCTCATTTGCCGTCATACGATAAAGCACTTCTGCCGCATCATTTTCATGCATCATCGTCTCATCGTTTTCCCAGATATAGACAGAGTCCTTTCCAACGCTGAGCAGCACCGGTATATCTTCTTCCCGGATGATATGCCCCTTACGGAAAACGGCATCCTTTGTCACACCCGGTATGATCTGCGTAATGTCATGGCAAAGTACCTGTCCGACCGCCTCCGTTGTTTTCATCCGTTTCATTTCTTTCACTCCTTCTGCCCTGTCTTTCAGGCTCTTCCACATTCACTGTCCGTCTGCATCAGAATATCCAGTCCATGCTCAATATTTCCGATCAGAAACTCCATACTTTCCGTTACTGCCTTGACACTTCCCGGAAGATTGATGATCAGCGTTCCTTTTCGTATCACAGAAACGCCTCTTCCGAGCATTGCTCTTTTTGTAAACTGCATGCTGCAGGCACGCAGTCCTTCTGCGATCCCAGGTGCATTACGCTCTGCCACATCCATCGTAGCTTCCGGCGTAATATCGCGCGGTGAAAATCCGGTTCCGCCTGTTGTCAGAATCAGATCACATTTCACCTCATCAGAGAGGCGGATCAGCTCCCTGCGGATCTTTTCCCGGTCATCCGGAAGCATCGTATATGAAATTACTTCATACTTATCTTTTGGCAGTAATTCCTGAATCTTCGGACCGCTCAAATCCTGCCGTTCACCTTTTGCTCCTTTGTCACTCAATGTGACGATTCCCACTTGATACATATGGATTCCCCCCTTATTTTAGCATATTGGACACTCTGTTTTCGTCCGTTTGCTCCCAATCTCAACATTTAACGGCATGATTTCTTATAATGTCCGCTCTTTCCGCCAGCCTTTTCCAGCAGATGAATATCCGTGATCTCCATGGCCCGATCCAGTGCTTTGCACATATCGTAGATGGTCAGCAGTGCAATGCTCACTCCGCTCAGTGCTTCCATCTCCACACCGGTCTTTCCGAAGCAGGCCGTTGTGCAGACAGCTTTTATGCTCTTTTTTTCTTCATTTAATTCAAAATCCACATCACATTTTGTCATTGCGATCGGATGACACAGCGGAATCAAGGATGCATTGTTTTTTGCCCCCATGATCCCGGCGATGCGGGCAATTCCAAGTACATCTCCCTTTTTTGCCGTTCCCTGCGAAATTGCCGCAAAAGCATCCTCATTTACAAAAATGGTGCCCTCCGCTTTCGCCACACGGTATGTATCTGCCTTTTCATGGACATCCACCATATGTGCCTCGCCGCTTTCATTGAAATGTGTCAGTTTCTTTTCATTCATACTGTTTCTATCCGTCCTGTTAATCTGTTTCGACTATTTTATCCGCATTATCCTCATTTTAAACCATCTGTCAGATTGTTTCACCTGTGTCTGACTCGATTTTAGCTGCACGTATTTACATGATGACAAACCGCTTCCAGCACGCTGCCGCCGATACTTCTGGCTTTATCTGAAATCGTAAAACAGTTTTTCAATTCACCTTCTCTTGGATCAATATCTGCGATCTTAAATCCTTTCGGGAAATGATAGCCTTCTCGGATCAGACCTCGGATAATGCCGGTGATTGTTGCCGGAACTGCTACCGATGCACCGCTAAAATTTCCGGATTCATCCATGTTTTCATAAATTCTGGCAATCTCTGTGCCCGCTTCCACTACATCACCGATCTGGTGGATATTTTTGATAAATCCTTCTGTCGGTGCATGGATCACGCGTTCTTTTGTAAATCCACCGATATTGCCCGGAATCCCGGTATTCGGAAGTGCCGATCCTTCTTCTAAAATTCTTGCCAGATTATGTCCACGCATCGATTCGATCACAAGATCCACATCGACCCCGGCCGTAAATCCAGGCCCGACTCCGATCACAAGCGGAGCCATCTCTTTTGTTGTTCCAAGGTTTTTCTTGGCAATGATCGCATCCACCACGACATCCGGATGCAGCTCTGCGATCGACGCTCCTTTGGAATCAACGAAAAGCGGTACACATCCTCCGGCAAAAACTTCTTCCATTTCAGATACAGAATCAATCCTCTGTGCCGTCACGCCTTCCACGGTCGCTTTTCCTTCGTAGACCGCCTCACAGAACGAAACCTGACGGCGGATCGCCGCCGGATGATCCGTTTCCAGCACCAGCACACGAAATCCCGCCCGGTGCAGACGGTGTACGATCCCTGTCGCCAGATCCCCTCCGCCGCGGCAGATGATCAAACTATTCCGTTTCATTTTAATCCTCCATTTGTTCCGCTCAGACTTTCGAAAAACCCGGTTTCAAGAATGCCCTTGGCATTCTTGCTGCGGTATCTGCCTGACAGAATCGAATGTTTTCCCCATCTTGCTTTGAAAACAGACAAGTTATTTTCTCATTATACCCGATTTTTTTCAGCCTGTACCGATACGCCCTTAAGATTCTGCGGATATGCTCTTCTGTCACTGCTTCTTCCGGCAGAATCTTTCTTTTTGGCAGCTCCATATCATCCCGGATAAGCTCTTCTTTCTGCATCTCATCAAAGCGAAAGATTACCTTCTTACAGGGTTTCCCAATATCCCACGTTCCAAGCACGAGATAAAGATCCGTCGTTCCCGAAAAAATCACCGGTTCTGCCCCGGAAGGATATTTCAGAGAATGGTGTTTCGCTCCGTCCGCTTCTATCAGAGCAATATCCGCATAATGCAGCAATTCTCTTAATGTATGCTCCGGAAGTGCCTGCATTTTCTGCGGATTTTCGGAGCATTGTATGCCCGCCATACAATAGTGATCTCTCTGTAATTTCTCCCGTATAGAAAAAGCATCGCCGGAGAGGTCTGTGCCCGGCTCTGCGAACATATGCGTTGTCGTCGTCACCAGCACAGCATTTCCTTTCCTTTGATATTCTTCTGCCAGTCGATGGATCAGGGTCGTCTTTCCGCCCGCTCCTATGACTGATATGATTTTTTTCATTTATTTATCTTCCAGTTCCCACATTTCACGAACCGGTTTGGATTCTTTCGGCAGAACGATATTTAAAATGATCGCTGCCAGAGAACATGGTACGATTCCGGAACCGCCAAAGATCAGCTGTACATAATACGGCAGATGAGCGGTTGCCCCTGTGGTTGCTCCAAGACCATATCCGAGACCGATCGCTACGGAAATAATCGTAATCTCACGGCTGCCGATCGGATGCTTTGTGATCAGCTGGATACCGGAAATCAGAATCGATGCGAACATCATAACGGCTGCCCCTCCGAGAACCGACTGCGGCATGATGGACATCAGTGCACCGATCTTCGGGCAGAATCCACACAGAATCAGGAAAATCGCTCCCATGGAGATTGCAAAACGGTTGACAACTTTTGTCAGAGAAACCAGTCCCACATTCTGCGAGAATGAAGTATTCGGCAGTACACCGAACAGTGCCGCAAAAGCGGATCCGAGTCCGTCACAGATCACACCGCCGGACAGCTCGGAATCGGTTGCTTCACGATCCATACCGCCCTCAATACAGGCCGAAATATCACCGACTGTCTCAATCGCCGTTACGATAAACATAATGCCGATCGGGATGATCGCACTTGCCTGGAATGTGATCTTTACATCAGAAAGAGCACCAAAACCAATAAAACTCGGCACAGCGATCCACGCTGCATTTTTTACCTGGGCAAAATCAACAACCCAGGAGTACGTATACTGAACACCATCTGCATCGATACCGGTGTGCGGAAGCGTAAGTGTCATAATGATCGCCACAACATATCCTGCCAGAATACCAAACAGGATCGCAGACGAAGAAAGGATACTTTTCTGCGGTGCGAAATGTTTCAGCAGTACGATCACAACCAGTACTACAAATCCCAGAAACAGATTCGGAAGTGAACCATAGTCCGCTTTGCCGCTTCCTCCGCAGAAATAGTTGATACCAACACCAAGCAGTGATAATCCGATTGCAATAACAACCGATCCGGTAACGATCGGCGGGAAAAATTTACGAAGCGGTTTCAAAAATGCTCCGAGAACACTCTCGAAAATACCGCCGACAATACAGGCTCCCATAATCGCACCATAAGCAAGAATACCGCCGCCGCATGCTGCCACGGTATTGTTCAGAACTCCGAGAAATCCGGATGACGTTCCCATAACGATCGGCACTTTTCCTCCGACCGGACCGATGGAAAACATCTGAACCAGTGTAACAACTCCGGCGATGATCATTGCATTCTGGAGCAATGCCGTACGAAGTTCGCCAAATCCTGCATCTGCGGTCAGTCCACAGACTCCCATCACGATGATCAGCGGTGTCAGGTTTCCGATAAACATTGCCATGACATGCTGAAGCCCCAGCGGGATCGCCTGAGAAAGAGGAATTCTTCCCTCAAAATTGTACGGAGAAGAATAACCTTCTGCCTTTTTCTCATTTGTCGCTTTCATAAAATAAACAGCCTCCTTAATTTTTACATATATTCCATGTTTCTTTCTTATTTTACAAAGATATATTTCTGCGGTCAATTCCTAATTTCAGTTTTTTTCAGATAAAAAAATCCCCGCCTGACATCTTTTGTTTATATTGACTTTTAGAGTTAAGACTCTACAATAATAAAAAAAGATTTTCACCAAAAAAGGAGAGAGAACATGAAAAAACAAATGTATCCGCAGCCTTCAAAAAACCGGGTGCAGTCACCGGTTTTACTGCAAAGTCAGATTATTATTATGGCGGTGTAAAGCTTAAATGGAAAAAAGTACGAAATGCAAAATACTCCGAAATCTACTGGAAAAAATCAAAAAAAGGGAAGTTTGAAAGGTATTGGAGCACCACGAGCACTCCAGATTATAGTTTCGGAATTGGCTCAGATTTTCAGTTGGGTAAAACCTACTATTTTAAAGTAAGAGCCGTCAGTGGAAATAAAAACGGAAAATTCAGTCCTGTTAGATCCATTATCGTTCCAAAGAAAGTAGAAATTACAATGGACAACTGGATGCAGTATTGCGAAGTATCACCGTGCAATTCTTCTATAGATTATAATGCTTTTGGTGAAATTGAATCTTTAGATCATCAGCATACTTTACAGCTTAAAAATAACTATATTCTGCATCCTTGATAAGTGGTAAACTTATACCTGAAGCGGCCGCACCTGTGATAATGAAAATCACAGATGTGACCGCTTTTTTATTTTTCTGTTGCTGTTTCTTATTTCTTATGTTGCATTTATTTTATTTTTTAATTTTCTTGAAATAATGAGAGTTTCATGGTAATATACTTTCAAAGCATATTTTTCTTAAAGTTCCTGGCATCATGCCATCTATATTATCTCATTCACATTTCAGAAATTCATGCTTTTCATTCAAACAAATCAATTAAAAAGCAGGAGTTTCCAATTGTGGCAGATAGGTATGTAGTATGGCTGTCCCACATTCGTACACTCCTGTAAAAGGAGGTACTGCCTATGGCACACAAAAAGCAGCTGAGAAGCAATCGTAACTATAAGGATACCGTATTCCGTATGCTGTTTTCTGACCGGAAGAATTTACTGTCCCTTTATAACGCAGTCAGTGGGGCTCATTATGAAGATCCGGAAATGCTGGAAATCGTCACCCTGGAAAATGCTATTTACATGGGAATGAAAAATGATCTGGCTTTTATCATTGATACCGATTTGTTTCTCTATGAACACCAGTCAACTTATAATCCCAATATGCCCTTGCGTGATCTATTCTATATTTCCAGTGAATATCAGAAACTGGTAGATAAGAAATCTCTCTATTCTTCCGTATTACAGAAAATACCGGCACCACAGTTTATCGTATTCTACAATGGCACAGAAAAGAAAAAGGACAGCTGGGTAAACCATTTGTCGGAGGCTTTCAAAAACCTGTCCGGCAATCCAAAGCTGGAACTGGAAGTGCTGACCCTAAACATTAATGAGGGGCATAATCCCGAACTCATGGAACAATGCCAGACCTTGAGAGAATATGCACAGTATGTAGCCTGTGTTCGAAGATATGCGAAGGAATTTGAATTGAACAAAGCAGTTAAGCTGGCAGTCGATGAATGTATCCGTAATAACATTCTTTCCGAATTTCTTCGTGCAAATAAATCGGAGGTGATCTCTATGAGTATTTTTGAATATGACAAAGAAGAGGAAGAACGAAAGTTACGAAAAGCTGAGTATGAGGCCGGTGTTGCGGCTGGTATGAAAGACGGCATGAAAGCTGGCGTTGCAGATGGCATTTCAAAAGGTAAAATACTTGCAAAAAAAGATGCTGCCTCTTCTCTTATTACTCTTGGATTAACAGTTGAACAGATTTCCTCTGCACTGAAAGTGGATGTGGAAACTGTAAAGAAATGGATTGCTGATAAGTAGCAAAATAAAAAGTTGTGGCGGAGGTTTGTGTAAATGTGCAAATGAACGCCATAGAAATGATTTTATAAAAT